>Ga0214921_10004577_pt1 | contig 20242 bp, 19 predicted proteins | sample LL1505_MetaG_FD_177992 | JGI IMG/M metagenome (GOLD analysis project Ga0214921, IMG submission 177992) | Freshwater microbial communities from Lake Lanier, Atlanta, Georgia, United States - LL-1505 | ecosystem: Environmental > Aquatic > Freshwater > Lake | place: USA: Georgia | collected...
CGCCGGCGGTGGGAGAGGCGGATCTAGCGGAGTCCAAACATTCGGACCCCTCTCTAACAGCAGCCAGTTTTGAACTATAAGGTAAATTGAGTTTTGCCTCGGTGGCCGCGGAGACCGCAAGTTGGCTATTATCGGAATAAACTAGAAAAAGATAAAAAACCGGGCATCTAGTGCAAAAATCCATTTTTGACAAACAAGAATTTTACTGCTTCCAGATAAAGATCCTACTTCGCTTACTAGGTTAGCATAGATGTGAGTCTGCATTATCTAGAGAATGTTAAAGCAATTGTGTAATTTCCGCACAATTAAGTAAAAACAAAGTTATCAGTCTATTGGGAATAAGTTCGTGCGTAAATTGGAGTTTGGCAATCCGAAATTGTGTGTTAGATTCTGGAGATGACCTTGTTTGTCCTTGTGTCTCTTTTATCATAAGTCGGAAAGCTTTTTTCTTAACCTACAAAAGAATCGCATAATGAACATCCGACAAGTTCTCCTTCGTTACGTCAGCGATCGAACGTTCAACGTAATCATGTTCTATTATATGCACGCACGATATGGGCGCCGTTTCCCAAGCCTCAATCTGGAGAGCCCTCGTTCTTTCAATGAAAAGATCATTTGGCTGAAAGAGAACTGGGTAAACCCCAACGCTGCAAATTTCACTGATAAACTGGGTGTCAAGCGTATTGTCACCGAGCTGCTGGGGAAAGATCACGTCATTCCAACTCTCAAGACTTTTCAGTGCGCTGAGGATATCTCGCTGGAGGGGCTTCCCGATGATTTCATTATCAAGGCGACTCATGGTTCGGGCTGGAACCTGATCAACACATTAAAGTCACCTCTTTGCCTGCGAAGTGTGCGGTCGCGTGCTGAGGAGTGGCTAAAGACCGATTACGGCGCTGAAGAGCGTGAGAGACACTACTCCAAGATTCCACGACAAATAATTATTGAGCCCTTGCTAAAATCAATGGATGGAGGCCCACTGGTAGATTACAAAATATTTTGCTTTGGTGGTCGTGCTCAGTTTATTCAAGTCGACCTCGATAGGTTTTCCAACCATACACGCGGATTTTTCGATCGCAACTGGGAACGGTTGCCATTTACCACCCTTTACCCTCAGTTATCGCGAGAAGTCCGCCGCCCTAACGGACTGGAAAATATGTTGCGAATTGCCGAGCTTTTGGCAGTTGGATCTCCGTTCGCACGTATCGATTTGTATGAACACAAGGGAATGGTTTTATTTGGGGAAGTTACATTTTATCACGGCGGTGGATTCGAACCCTTCTTCCCGCCAAAGTACGATGGGGTTCTTGGCAATATGCTTGTGCTTCCAGTTCCGTAGAAAATTTTAACGAGAGGCATCTAGTTGCTTTCCTAAAGTATCAATGACTAACTCAAAGGACTCAATAAACGCTTAAGAAAATCGAAAGTATGAGTTGATTTGCGCCAGAGAGAAGCGGCTGTTGGAAAATCTGAATGTTTAAGGTGAACTATTGTCTATCCTTAGTAAGAACTCGCCAAATTGTTCTTTTTAACAATTAAAAAAACCGAAAAAAGACAATTTATTGAAATAGTTGTCTAGATAGAAAAGAGCTTGCAAGACTTTAATAAGTGCGGATCCTAATATCACAATGAAGATCTATCAGTATTTCTTCTGGCTTTTATATACTTAACAAGAGACTATATGCGTAGCTCCTGAAAAAGTTATGAGATGCGATTCGCTCGTTATAATAAGTTTTTCAAGCGGTATTGCGGCAAGAAAAAGGCCTTCTTATGACTAAATTCCTTCTAGGGTGGATAAAAAAACGCCTGCCACGACCGACTTTTAATTTTCTTCGCGTTGTCTTAAACTGGAAAGATTGGCTTACTGCAATCTCTTTCATCATGGAAAAATGTCCAAATGTCTCATTAAGAGATAGGTGGAGTATTATAATTAGTATTTATAAAATATCCTTAAACGTCGAGAGTCCCCATACGCAGCAAGAGATCCTAAGCTTCATTCGAGCCATCCTCTCCCTCCCGTCAGAGACCAAGGGCGTCGTTGTTGAGGCAGGATGCTTCAAGGGAAGTTCTACAGCAAAGTTCAGCCTTGCTGCAAGCTTGGCGGGCCGAACGCTTGTTGTATTTGACTCGTTTGAAGGAATTCCTGAAAATTCAGAACAGCACAAAAAAATATATTTGGTGGAAGCGCAGAATTTCGCAAAGGCGATTACTGCGGCAGTCTCAAAGAAGTTGAAAGCAATGTTGCTAAATACGGCAACCTCGATGTCTGCCGCTTTACCAAGGGATGGCTTGAAGACACTTTGCCATCATTTCGTGAGCCAGTAGCTGCTGCTTACATCGATGTTGACCTAGTTTCTTCAACAAGAATCTGTTTGAAATATCTATTTCCGCTTATTGCGGAAGGGTGTTCATTATATTCACAGGATGGTCACTTGCCTCTGGTATTGAACGCAGTGAACGACAATGACTTCTGGAAACATGAAGTTGGCTTTGAGAAGCCCCTGATTCATGGGTTTGGTAAGAGTAAGTTGATAAGGATGACCAAACTAGGCATCGCTAGTAGGCCCTCCTTATAACTCGCGTCACCCTCACTTTGATATGTGAATTCAACTGACTACCAATTTCTGGAACCCCTTTAATCATTCGGTACGTGACTTTTCGAAGAATGCTTTCAGACAAGATTGGTAGAAATGGATCTAATGAGCTCAAAAATGGTGCTATTGGGGCAGGTTCTACATAAGACCCTGCTTAGGTTACGAACAGGTCGCAGGGTGGTGGTTGGCTGTTGTTGATGGGTAATTGGACCCCCCCCCGACCTTTGCTGTTACCCCTCCGGGTTGGAGGACTTGGGTGCTTACGCACCCGCGCAATGGCCCCCTTAGACCTTCCCCCGCCTATCCAGGATTCCCGCTCCGCGGGTGGTTAGTTTTCCGCTCCCGCGTGGGGATTGTCCCCGCCTAGATTGATGGCTGGTTCCAAATACCAATGACCAAATCCGGAGCGTAAGCGCAAAAGAATTTCCAAGCCGGAGGCGAATTGAGAATGGGCCAGGGGCGGGTGTTCGGGAGCCAATCGCCAATAACCAACTACCAATCCCCGATCACCAACAACCAAAGAACCGAGAAGGCAGATCCAGCAAGGGCGCCGACCACGCTCCAGGTGATGTCTAGCAGGTCGAATTTGCGATAGGGTAGCCAGAGTTGGACGCATTCGAGTCCTGTTCCCAACAAGGTCCAAAAAAAGAGCATACCGAGAATCATGAGTAGACCGTGGGTTCGGGTGCGGGGCCTGATCCATGTCAGTGCGGTGAGGGTAGAGAGAAGGGTGGCGATAGCATAAGGCGGGAAGTTACGGAAAGTGGGTTCGGCATCCGCCCAGCGGGAAATGAATTCCGGGATCCAAGATACGGTGGTCATCTGGGGCGAAGTTCCCAAGGTCACCCAGACAATCGCGGCAAGAAGCAGGAGGCTTAAGGTCGAGAGAAACAGGCGCATGGGTCGTTGGTAATTGGTTATTGGTGGCTGGATGTCAGAACCCATCTCCAATGACCAATAACCAAAAACTGGCTATTCATGGAAAGTTGAGGCTTGGTGTCGATACAAGAATTCAAGCTAGGGGATTAGTTTTCCGGCGAGCAGAACCGCCCCAATGTAAAAAACATTCTTTTCGCCTAGTTCAATTCCCTTGGGAACTTGACCTAGCGATTGGAGTTGAGCCACATTCTCCGCCGATCTCGCCACAAGGCGGATCTGAATCTTGCGCCTGCCCGATGACAGGTCCTTGGGGTAGAACCAGGCCCGGGTGCAGCCATTCCCCTTGGTGTTCCCGGCAAAGGAAAACAGCTCCGGAGACTCATCATCCACTTGGACGGTGAAAAAAGCCCCGTCTTCGGAGCGGAATCCGAGAATCCCAAAGCAGGTTCCTTCGAACTCAAAGTTAAATCCGGATCCCTCCTGAGTCGCCGACCAAACCTCCGGAAAGAAACGGGAGTAGGGCTGACGGTTGGCGATATTTTCGGGAGGGTCGGCTGTCTGCCAATCACCTTCCTTTTTTATGTTGGTGAAGGGGACGATGCCCGCCTCGGACCAGTTTTCCGAATCGATGGGCTGGTCTAATAAATGCAAGCCTGGCTCATGATCGCCGAATTTCCCCAGCAGAGGCCCCAAGGCCTTCTGGACGGTTTCAAAATACATCTGGTGACCGAGAGGTCGAGAAGGGTGCCAGTCATCGAGACTATAAAATGGCGCTTCCCCAGCGGAAACCGGATGATTTGGAGAAAAACGCAGGGTGTTTTCCTGAAGGCGACGGACCACTTCAGGTCCCGTGTTGATGCTGGGAATCCCGTAATGGGAAGCGACCCTCTCCAGTTGACGGACGGTCACGGGCGGGGACCCTGCCAGAACCTCCTTTAGATGGTCGGCACAGATGCTGTGGATCACGAGAATTTCGGTCTTGGGGTCATTTCTCCAAACCTGCCGGACCATTCCCTCCACTGCCCGGATCGCCCTTGGGTCCGTGGATCCGCAACCATTCACTGCAAACTCAATGACCACCAAATCCGGCTTCTGAGAAAGGACATGTTCCTGAATCCGGCAAGCGCCCAGTTCCCCCCCGGTTCCGGAGAAACCGGCATTAATCTCCCGAAATGTGGTCCGGGGAAAATTCTGCTGAAACCACTGAGTAACTTTTGACCGCCAACCGTTATCGGCAGCGGTGATACTGCCACCCAAATAGGCGATTTTCACGCTTCCAGGAGAGCCAAGTTTTTGGACCATCCAGGGAAGCCCCCCACGGGGTGTCAGCTCCTGCTGATTCCCCAAGGCGCCAAATGCAATGGACCAAAGAAACAAGAACAACCACACAACCTTGGCTAAACTTGGCCTTCCATTATTAAGAAAACTCATAGACTTTCCAAAATAAAAGATTACATATGAAAGGCGATAACCAACATTTGGCCAAAAATACCAAACGCGGGGGCTAGGCGTTTTTGAAAGTTCCGGTTGACGGACGAGAAACCGTGTTCCGGTAGAGCCCTAAAATCTGGTCGTAGCACTTTTCAGGGGCAAAATGCTTTTCCGCCAATTCTCGGTGGTTGGAAGATCGCTCCCGGTTCAACGCTGTTAACCAATCTCGAATCCGATTTGAAAAAGCATGCACATCGCCCATGGGGGCGGTGGCAAGATGGGATAGTCCTAAGGTGGAGAAAAACCTGTTTCCAGGTGCCTCGCTAAGAATGATCGGCAGATCGGAGGCAAGGGCCTCTAGAACGGCAAAAGACAATCCTTCATATCGGGAGGTCAGCGCAAAGGCATCGATTCCGCGGTAAAAGCTACTTGAATCTTGCAGGTAGGGAATCCGGATCAGCCGTTTCGCTAATCCACGGGAATTGAAGAGATCGCAGCAAGACTTCTCCAGCTCTCCGGTTCCCAAGTGAGCCAAATAGAGGTTCGGATAATCTCCGGCAGATTGGAGAAATGCCTTATAAAGGGTGAGCGGATCTTTTTGAGGTGAGTAGCGCCCTGCAGTGCCTAAGACGATTGCATTCCTAGGTAATCCTAAAGATTCTCGCCACTCCACTTTTTCTTGGGGAGAAGCTTTTCTAAAAGTAGCTAAATCCACCGCGTTTGGAATGAAATGTTGCCGACTCTCCTTAACGCCAAGCGTTTTGATCCCGAAATCTGCTTCCTCGGGGGAGACGTGGATGGTGTGTCCCCAGGAAGAAAAAAACCTTTCCAACGAATTGAATAGACTGGTTTTAAGCCCAGTTTCACCTCCCATACCGTAGTAGGCATTGGGGGTGTAGTAGCAGGGTATTTTAGAAAATCTGGATAAGGATCTTCCCAATGCTCCAGCTTTTGAACTATGTGAATGAATCACAGCATGACCATGGCGCCTTACAAAAAGGACCAGTCGGAAAAATGTGAAGAAATCCGAGATTCCAGGATTGTTGGCCACCCGCAAATTCAATGTCTTGCCGCCTTTTTGTTGCACGTATTGGACCAGAGCAGTTAAACGGTCAGAACCGCGAACGTCTGAATAGGCCAAATCGACAGGCAAGCCTTTATTCAACAAATAAGTAGTTAGCCCTTCCACATGCCTAAAAACACCATCAAGACCTGGTTCTACCAATTGTAGCACCTTCATGGGGTAACATCCCTGGGCGGGACCGTAGTTTCGGGCAAATCCATGGAATTTTCCTTCATAACAACATCAGTAGAGTCTCGAATCTGAATAAATGGCGGAGTAGCTGTAGATAAACGATTCTGAAAAATACGAACATTCGCGGCGGAAGAGACGAAGATTCCCATGCCGCCGACGTCCCGGATACGGTTTCCGCTAATTTCAATATTCCGATGAACACCAGCGATCGGTTTTAATCCAGGAGCATCCGCATTCACGGTGATGGCTCCTTCAGCAGATCCTGGACCGTCATTGCAATCCGAGATGTAATTATTCCGGATGACGATGTTGGTGGTGGGACCTGATTCCCACCAGCGCCCCACATCGCATGTTACTTTGATGGCAGGTCCGGTCATTCCCTGAAACCAGTTATCTTCAATCCTCGCATTGCTGGACTGAATAAGGATTCCCCGAGCTCGATTGTTGAGAAACTTGCATTTAGTAACTAGCAATGAAGGGGACGTGCTTTGGTTCCAAACCACTGAATCTTTGGGCAGATCTTCGCTGATCGGTGAGTCCAGGGTGATCTGGAGGCGTTTGTCTTCGGAGCCACTTTGCGAAGACAATACAACTCCCTGGACCAGGGGTTTTCCAAAAGGGTTCGTGGGGTGATGGATGGAAACCACATCACCACCTTTGGCAGCAGGTGCCGGCCAATCCACATCGCCTCTTCCGGTGGCATATTCAAACGTGTTGGTGCTAACTACGTCAGTTAGGCGGGCATAAGTGCCATGAACATTAATGGCATCATCACCCATGCGTTCGAAAGAGCAGTTTTCGAACTGAATCATGCCACGACATTCCCGAAAATGGGTCGCATCGGCATTGGCGGAAAAAGGTGCATCGGATGGGGCGGGGAAACGAATTCGTCGCAGGATGACATTGGTGCAATTCTTAAAATGAAGACCCATCCCCGGTGCTTTTTCAATAACGATATCCTCAAGAATCAAGTTAGAGCAATTGACAAACTGTATCACTGGCGGTCCATAGGTAGTCGTGCGGAACGCCAAGGTCTGATTTTTTTCCAGGGCTAAAGGGGGAGCATCTTGCAGTTTATATAAAGTAGGATTAGTTGTTGGTAGTATTTCCACCTTGGTTTGATGAAAATACTTGTCCGGCTTGGTAAATCTTTCCAAAACCATATTAAATCCAGTCACCGCTTGAACTGGTCCCGAAATTATCAAATCAGAACTCAGCGCAAGACCATCATTATCAAGTTGTTTTTCCGAAACAGTGCAAAAAAAACTAGGATTAGGCATATAGGTAAGGTGCCATCCTCGGATCACTATCCGATCACAGTCCTTCATTATTAAAAAGGAGTTAGGGCGCTCCATGGCAATCCTACGTGTCGGGCCCGAAAAAATGATGTTTGAGCGTGAGGTTAAGGTAGTGGTGGCTTTTATCGAGCTTCCCTTTGGGGGGGGAATCACGTCGTACTTCTGATTGGGCTCCTGATCCAAACAAAAAAGCTCTGTAGGTTGTTCCGCGAAGGAATCAGGTAAAATCCAAAATCCCAACAGAAGGAGGTAAAAAACCATTAGGGCTTAGCGGCTGATCTTGATAAGAACGGCTTTTCAAATAAAAGATAAAATGGCCAAGCCGCCAGAAGCGAAACGAAAATGCAAAGAGGAGTACTAATCCAAATGGCCTGCCATCCATCCCGCAGCCCAAGATTCCAGCATAGCCGCATCAGAACAAACGTAATGGGCAAATGAACCAAATAAAGACTATAGGAAAAAGTTCCCACGAAGGTAAGTTGCCGTATTACGGGCAATTGAACAAAACGCTTGTCGAAACTGTGCAAAACAAACAGCAGACCGGAAAAAGTACCTGCCGTGGCCACTGATCTCATTACACCCTCGGCTATATCATTAGCGCTCCAGGAAGTGAAGTGTAGAAATATTGCGATCATCGAAACAAGAGCCACCAAACCAAAGATTACCTTCCGACTAGTCAAAGTGGCTTGGTGTAAATAATAAAAAACAAGAATCCCAAATCCAAAAGGAATCCAGTATCGGTCAAAACCAAACCCCGTGAAGTCAACCCGTTCTTGATATTGAAAAAATATCCCAAGAAAAACAACCAAAGAAAACCAACACATCAGCTGAAAAAAAAACCTTCGCGAAATAAATAGGAAAATACCTAAAAAGAGGTAAAACTGCTCCTCATAGCAAAGACTCCAAGCGTGAGATAAGAAGAGATCCTTCGGCGAACCAAAAATATGATACCGCCAAGTTTCCCAAAGCAACAGATTCCCGATCCATTGCGAACGGTCAAGGACGGAAGGATCAGCTGTGTTGAATAAAGAATCTATGTTGAAAATAGCCTTTGAAAGCCATTTTGCAAAAAAAGAAAGAGCGGCAAAAATGAAAAAACAGGCCCAGTAAGGTGGAAATATGCGTTTAAATCTATTAAAAAAAAAACCATTGAAACCTGTTCGTTTGTTGAAAAGCGCATAAGTAATGCAGTACCCACTAATGCAAAAAAAGATTTGCACACCGCCCCTAAAATTGACTAAAGCACTAACTAGCCTATCCCAAAAAGTGAACACGAAAAGCTGGGAAGATTTTAAAAAATGAATCTCACATGAATGCGCGACAATAACACCAAGACAGGCAAATGCGCGAAAAAAATCTAAGGATTCGTATCTTTTTCTCCCCTCACTCATAATTTATGCGTCATTCAAACGAATAAACTTGTAAAAAGCAGATCTTTTTTTAGATAAATGGGCAATTAGGTATCGTTTTGCAAAATGTTTATTGCGAGCCCCGATCAAACAGCGCTCCTTCTTTCTTGGCCATAATTGAATAATCTTTTTAGCGTAAGACATTGGATTATTTTCTAAAAGAAATCTCGCTGGCAAAAGCTCGTTTGTTCCTCCGACATTGGATGCAAGACATGGCAGGCCGCGAGCCATGGCTTCAATCACAGAACGAGGAAGTCCCTCTTGTCGTGATGGAGAAATATAAAAATCGGCACGATCCAGTAAGTTGGAAATTCTATAACCTGAAGGAAGTAACCCAACAAACCGAACGAGCTTTTGAATTTGCATGGCTTTGGCCAAATCCTTAAAGAAATTCAAGTGATCACCGCTTCCAATGAGAATACCTTTGGCCAGAATCCCTTGTTGTTTTAAGAGGAAAATAGTCTTTAAAAAAATATCCTGGCCTTTAATTTTCTTTTGCATCATAGCGCAGTTGATTAAGACTGGATACTTATTTGTTAAAAATGCTCGCTTCTTGGCTGAAAAAAAAGAAGGTGAAAGATCAATGCTGCTATAGTAAGTGCAAAATGAAAAAACGCCGGGAGGATAGCGTTGTTGTAAAAAAGACTCTGTCACGTATGACACAGCAAACGCGTTTCGACACAAGAAGCGCAATCCATTAACAAAAAAGAACTTTATCACCGGTCTCAAGGGATGCGCAAAAGAGTCTTTGGAAAAGACATCAGCTGGTTCAGCTACCACTTCAAGTGAGTATTTCTTTCGTGTCAAACAGCATAATATTCCAAAGATCAACGGGAGCAGACCTGGTGCACGAAGGATAAAAGAATGCGTTCGACGCAGCTGTAAAAAAGCTTTTCCCGTATTGGCAGAAGCTTTTAATAAACTTAAAAAAGAATTAAAAAACGGAACAAAACAAAAAACTAGCCTATTTCCGTTTACTTTATTTCCGCTTATAAAAGAATGTTTGGGATATCGTGTCAAAATACTAATAGAATCAAAAACGGCTAGATATCTCTTCCAAAAATCATAACCCATGTTCGGTGAAAAAACGTGGCCATTCTTTAATGAAAAATAGCCATCCAAAACCACACAAACATTCTTCATTTTGTATTTAGCGCAGAGGAGTGAATTGCGCCTTTCAGGTATGCTTCTGTTTTATCTAATATTACCTCTGCGCTAAACCGGTTGAGCACATCTGCCTTCGCGGCAGCGGAAATTCGTGCGGCCAGGCCAGTTTCGCTCAAAATAGATTGCATGTTCCGAGCGAGGCATGAGGCATCAAACTTTTCATGCACAAGGCATGTTAAACCAGGCTTAACCACCTCCAAAGCTGAGCCATCATTGCTGGTGAGGAGCGGGGCGTTGTTGGTGATGGCCTCCAGTACCGTACCCGCAAATGGCTCGCCGTAAACTGGAGCGTTAATGAAGGCCACGGCCTTTTGCATCTTTTGGATTACCTCGTCTCTGGAAATTCCACCAAGGTATCTTACTCTTTTGTTTAAACCATTTTTCTTCACTTGTCGAATCAATTGGTTCAAATACGAGCTTTTCGATGCTCCTGCGAAAAGTAATGACCATTCTTGATTCGGCAAAGCTCTATCCAGCTTATGGCAGGCTTCCATCACAATGTGAAGCCCCTTTTGGGCGTTAATACGACAAGCCATAAAAAAGTAAGGAGGCAGTGATGGCGCGTAGGGTGCAGCCAGAATTTGGTTTGTAATGGGGCGGCTTATCACCACAGGATTTTTCATTCGAAACCCCTTTTTGGTAAAATCTTTCTTTAAAAACTCACTTACCAAAAGCAAATTAGAAAAATCAATCCGTCTTTCCATGGCCGTCACTTTTCTTAAAAAAACCTGATGAAAGAATTGGTAGAGTGGGGACAAACCTGGCCAATAATTAAAGTGTTTTGCGAGATAGTTGTCACCAGCGTGCCACACAAGAGGTATTCCTTTCTCCTGAATGGCTAGGCATGTGGCAATGCCAATTCTTTCCGTATTAAAAATATATGCCAAATCAAAGGTTTTAGTTTCTAGGAACTTCTTTAAAGCTTCGTAATTCTTTAAACCGATAGCTGAGCATTGATACCGATTGAAAAAACGGTCTACAGAACGAAACCAGGTATTATAAAAGCTAGGTAGAATACATTCGAAAATTCGGTGAACGTTTTGTTCCCTTTTCCTTTCTCCAGAAAACCGAAGACTATATTTACTTGTGACAAATGTCACAGAATGACCCCTTAATTCAAGAAGCTTACCGATTTCATAAGCACGCATCTCATAGCCTCCGTAAGCTTCTGGAGGTAAGATATTAGAAATAAGCAAAATGTTCATGACTTCAATTTTGCCGGAGAGCCATAAATAGTGGAATTCGCAGGAAAAGAAGTAAGTACAAGCGAGCATGCACCAACAGTGGAATTAGCTCCAATTACAGAGCTGCCAAGAATGCAAGTATTACAAAAAATTGTTACATTTTGTTTTAAGGTTGGATATAAAAGAAAACCTTCGCTATTCGTCCGTCCGCCAATAGTAACGTTCTGATATATTGTAACATTATCTCCAATTATAGACTTCTGGCCAATAACAATGCCAATTGGATGAGGAAAAAATATGTATCTTCCAATACAGGCATCTGGGTGAATTTCGCAGGAAGTTAGAAATGAAAAAAAGAATCGCATCGGCGTCCGTAGTGGCCTTAAGAACGTTTTAGTCCAAGTAAAACTGAGTATTCGATGGAGCATTATAAGCTGAAAAGATTTATTAAAAAAAAACACATAAACAAAACTTCTTGCCCTTGTCTTTTCCTTAATAAATAATAAATCGCTTAATATCTGATTTAGCATTATCATCCTTTCCGTGTTGTAGAAAAAATATTGAGACAAATAAAAAGCAAAAATGCGGCACTAAAGAAATATACACGCTGCGTCAAAGGCTGAAATATATTCATTATACTAAAAGCAAAAAACAATAAGGAAAGGGCAAACCACCAATCTAATCCTGTTTTAATCCAATTCAAAAAAGATGAGGATATTAAAAATCCCAAAACTAGTGAGAACAGGCATACGCCCGGCAGCCGAAAATCAAGATAATAAGGAAAGAGCATCGTATAATAAGCGTTAAAATAAAATTCTTTTCCACTTTCAGCCTTTACTCCTAAATCGTGGGAAATCGCAGTGTAAGGGTACCATTTATCAAGAAAGGAAGTATATGTTTTGTCGAACATGCGTATCAACTGCGTTACCGGAAACCAAAGACCTGAAAAAGAAGCTCGTCCATACCCTAGTTCTGTGTTCAACGGTGAATTTGGATCGTTCAAAGCCAAGTCATACAGGATGAACCCAACTGTATGATAACTTTGCAGCTCCGTTGTCACGTCAGTCCAGCTCGCATTTGGATTATTTTTAAACCTATTCATCGTTGCAGAAAAGATATAATAAAAGATTAGTAAAAAAACAAAAAGACCTAAAAAAAGCTTTCTTGTGGATAAAACAAACTTTCGGTAGATCCATAAAAAAAAGAAAACTACAGACAATAACAAAGCTGTCCGATAAATCTGCGAACGCCCAAGCTCTGTACCTTGGTACAAAAGAATACCGAGGCAAGTGACTAAAGATAATAAAACACGGTTACCCCGTAATAAGTACACAAAAGAAAAAAGCGAAAAATATAAAAGAGGCCCAGCTATAAAGACTTCGACAATGTTTCGTATGAAACTAGATCCGAAAACGGGATGAGTAGAACCTTCAAAATTAATTAAGGCTCCTCGCCCGCCCATAAAGCTGTCCTCTGACAATACCCGAGAAGCCTTTCTCCAGAAATAAAAAAGAACGGGTATAGAAACCAAAGACCATGCTCGTACCAATGTATTATTAAAAGCAAGCAGACAGTCATTGTTTGGGACGGGTAAAATAAAATGCAAAGAGGCAGGCAGTAAGGAACCCAGTGCAAAAAACAATGCAAAAGCATAAAAACTAAAAAAGAGAGCGTTGGAGGGCTTGGGAAATCCGATGTCACAACTAACCGCAACCGAAAACCACAAAACCCACCAAATCAACACCAGCAAGGAAGGTGACCAGAAGTGCTTAAAAAGGGAATAGTAAAGAACAGAAAATACAACTAATATGAAAAAAGAAAAAAACAAAGGATTCATTTTAAAAAGGTTTTAGCTACCCCAATCCAGCTCTTTAAAAAATAGCACCATCCCAAACCTAAAAAAGCCGCAAAAAAAACTTTTAGGGGAATTATATCTCTAAAGCTAAACATGATATAAAAAGCCAAAGTGCAACACACAAGCATCCAGCAAACAAAAATCGCATAATCGGGAATGAAACCTCCCCATATTAAATTATTGTTGCACAAAGATGACACGTATATAAACAAAATAATCCACCATATGAAAATCGCCGAGATTACAAAAAAGGACAGTGGGATCAGGCCAAAAGTCGACCCTGCAAAGGCAGCAATTGCTATTAGAAAAAGATAAACTAACTGAATTACGCATAACAAAGATGACGAACCGTGCGCTTTTAAAAAAGAATAAAGAAACTTTGCCGAGGTCTTTAAAAACATGGCTAAAGACAAAATGCGGAGAATATCTCCAACCTCTTTCCATTGTGCGCCAAGGATCAAATGAACAACGTCATCCGCAAACACGATAAGAGCTGCTGACATTGGAAGAAAAAAACGGACTAGAAAAGATTGGCAAATAAAGACGTCATAGTGTTTTGATTCAAATGAAAGCTTTGAGCTTTTAAAATGCGGAAAAAAAACTCTGTCCAATGCGTCCCCAATGATTACCCCGGGAAGAGATACAAGTTGATAGGCGCGGCTATAAAACCCCAAAGAGACGGTTCCTAACCTGGATCCCACTATTAAGTTGTCAAGGTGAAGGGCGAAAAAGTTGGCCAGCTGACTTATCGTGAAAAAACTATCGAATCCTGTTAAGGCTGAGCGGAATGCTGAATAATCAGTTGGGATTGCTAAGAAAGTATATAATTTAGTATATAAAAATAGAAATCGTAAAAAACTAAAGGAAAATAACGAAAACAAGAAAGCACGATAATCCTTGAGCCAAAGGGCGGATAAGGGTAGGACGAGGCCGAAGGAAAAAATATTGGAAAAAATGTCGAGATTTCTGAGAGATCGAAAAAGACCAAGCTTCTGGGACAAGGAATCACCCACGTTGGCCAAGGAAGCGAAAAGGATGGAACCCAAAAGAAGCAGAATGGAAGGGGTGGTTAATTCAAACCCAAAATGTGCCGTTATGGGCGTAGCAAAGAAATAAAGAGCAACGCACGAAAAAATGTTAAATAAAAAAGTTGCCAGGACCCAAAAGGTAAAGACGTAGTTGATATTTTCTTCAGCTTTAATAATTGAAAAATTTGCACTCAGGCAGCCTAAGGTTACGACAAGGTAGAAAAGAAAAGTAAGGATGGAATAAATCCCGAAGTCCTTGGCGGGAAGCAGTCGAGCTAAAATGCAGATCGATACAAAATTTACCAATACCTTAGTTAAAAGCGAAGAACTCGAAATTAAGAAGTTTCTATACTGATTTTCGCGGGGCAAAACATTTTCCATAATTTGACAAGCTTCTAGTGATCCGGCTCAGTTCGATGGCTTGATGATAGTGATCTTTGGTAGTTGTTGGGTGGTAGCGGCTATTGGTTTGTGAGTGGTTGGTGGTTGGTTGTGTGTTGTTGGTAGTTGGTTATGGGTTATGGGTTGTTGGTTAGGAATCGTAGTTGAGTTTCGGGGTTTGGGTGATTTCTTTTCGGTGTTATAGTAGTCGCCGCCGTAACGGTTGTAGTCGTAATAGTAGCTTGAGCCTAAGCGTTTGCGGTCCAGATCGTTAATCACAACTCCAAGCACGTTCGCCTTGATCTGGTGCAGACGTTCGAAAGCCGTTTTCACAATGCGTTTCTTCACCTTGCCAAAGCGTGTCACCCAGATTACTCCATCCACCAGGGTAGCGAGGCCCAGCACATCCCCCAACGCACCCAGTGGTGGGGTATCGATCACAATCCGGTCAAAGGTCTTGCGGGCAACAGCCAGAATCTCCCTGAAGCGGTTGCTAGAAAGGATCTCAGGCGAGGCGAGGGTGGATCCCCCTGCCATAATCACCCTAAGTTTGGGTATAGTAGTTTTCTGGGAGAGGGCCATCAGATCTGGCTCTCCCGTGGCGTCCGGTGAACAGGCGGCGATCAGGCTGGGCGTTTCGGACATTCCTGTAATTCGGGGGATGGAGGGGCGGCGAAGGTCGGCCTCGATCAGCAGGGTGCGAAAGCCGATCTCCGCGTACGAGCGGGCGAAGTGGACAGCGTTGTAGGTCTTGCCCTCGTCCGGACAGGCGCTGGTGATGAGGATGACGCGGGCATCGGCGCTTTCCGGCTGGTAGCGCAGGACGGCCTGGATGGTGCGGTAGCTCTCCATGAGGGCGCGATCCACCTCCTGGTCTTTGGCCAGAAGCTTGAGGGCAGCGCTCTGGGTTTTGCAGTGGGGGATATAGCCAAGAAAGGGGGCTGCAAGGGTTGTCGCGATGTCTTCCGGGGTGCGGAGCGTCTGATTGGTCAGTTCCAGGCCTAGGCTGAGAACGGTGGCCAGAAGCAGTGCGGCGATACCGGACAGAGCGATGGTTTTGACTCGATCGGGGCCCGATTTTTTCTGCGAAATCTTGCCCTTGTCTACTATGGTGATATTCGTGTTAGCCACCGTACTTTGGACGTTCAACTCCTTCAGTTTCTCAAGAACATTTTTAAACAGGACGCGGTCCGCCTCAATCTGCCGGTTGAGCGCATCGTAGCCGACGGTTTTAGAGCGGAGGGCCATGAGAGCGTCCTCTCGCTCCTTGACCTCTTTTTCCAATTTAGCGGAGGTGGAGCGGGTGGCAATCAGCTTGGGATGTTTGTCCAAATAACGCTCCTCAAATTGGGCGAGTTCTGAATGGCTTTTGGTCAACTGGGAGCGGAGGTCCTCCAAGACCTTTTGTTCTGATTCGGGTGTTGTGGAGAGGGAGGTTTTCTCCCGATAATTCTGGAGTTTCTCCTCCGATTCGGCCAGTCGGGCCTTGACCTTGTCTGCTTCAGTTTGGAGGAATTCTGCACTTTTGCTGGCTTGCCCAAAGCGCTGCTCCATGGTCAGTTTCATATACTCTTCAGCATGGGCGTTGGCCATGCGAACGGAGAGCTGACGGGAGGTAGTCGTGGCGGAAATATCGAATACATTGGAATTCCGTAATGGCGTAACCGCTAGACTAGCGGTGTATTCCTTGATGAGCTCCTCCATTTCTGGGGCGAAAGCAGGATTTAACGGGTCATCCGGGTCTGCTAGAGATTGAGAATCTTCGGGTTCGGCGCCGATGAACAACCCCCTTAGTAGCATGAACAACTTCATATAAAAACTGCGGGAGCGATAAGCAGGGTTAAAATTCTGATCTTCCTTTAAATTGAGACGGGTGATGACCCGCTCGGCCAAAGCGCGACTGTTGAGAATGCGCTCTTGCGAGCGCATAAACTCAACGATAGCTGCCGGATTTTCATTTGGGAGTGGACCGGAATCCTTTTCCATCTTCACTGGGGCAGAGATCTTGCGATCCACCTGGATGGTGCAGGTGGAGGTGTAGACGTTGGGCAGCTGAAAGACGTACACGGCAACCAGAGCAACAATCGCACCCACGGTGAGACCGAAGATCTGCCAGTGGTTGAGCAGGGCACGCTTGAGGTCGGCGAAGGTGACCGCCGGGCCGGGAAGGGACGTGGGGGCGTTAGCGGCTAGGGATTGGAAGTTGGGAACGGACATTTGGTTATTGGTGATGGGTTATGGGTGATTGGTGATTGGTCCCCGTACACCCCCCCCGACCTTTGCGGGATCCCCTCCGGGGACTGGGGCTTGGGTGCTGGCGCACCCGCGCAATGGTAATGGGTTATGGGTTATTGGTATTGGGAAAGCGAAAAGTGGATCCGGCGGCCGTAAAGGCCGCCCAACATTGGTCTTGAAGATTGAATTAATCGAGGTGATGTAGGGCGGGGCATGTACCCGCCGAGTTCGAAGTTTTCGGCTGAAGGATTTGGCGGCCACAAGCCTCCTTCGCCAAAGCTTCGGAGCCCTTGAGGCCGCCTCACATGAAATTGAGGCTGGGAGTGCATTAGAAGAACCGGGTCGGGACGTAGACGATGTCGCCGGGTTCGAGGGGGTAGTCGCATTCGGCGGCGTCGGCACGCATCAGTTTGGTGGCGTTGACCTTAGTCTTGGTCTCCTTACCGTCGATCATCCTTCGTACCACCACCTCGTCTGTCTTGGCGACGTTCTGGAATCCGCCGGCATAGGCCACGGCCTGCAGTAAAGTGAGGGCCTCCTCCGGCGGGATCTCCACCGTGCCTGGCTTCTTGACTTCACCCAGGACGGAGACGCGCCGGGCCGCGTACTCTTTGACGAGGATGGTGACCTGCGGATTTTTAATGTAGCCGTCCTTCAGTTTGTCGGTGATGAGCTTTTCCGCCTCCTGAACTTGAAGGCCGGAGACCTTGACCGAGCCGATCAAAGGAAAGGTGAGGGTCCCCGCTTGGGAGACCTTGTTAGTCATGGTCAGGTCGTCCTCTTGGAAGACGCGGATGTCCACCAAGTCGAGAGGGCGGAGCCGATAGTCAACTGGGGCTGACGAGGCAGGGGCGTTGGTTTTGGAGGATTCCTGAGATTCTGAGGTCTTATCTGCGGAGAGGGCGAGGGCGGGAAGCAGTAGTGATAGCAAAAAAGATCCCATACAGTTACCCTAGAAAGTGATCGGTAAAGATACAAAGAAAATCATATAATTAAGTGATGTATGGCAATTTTCCTGTGACGAGCGGCGGGGAGTTGGGGATGGGGGATCGGTGGAAGGTGGGAGGTTGAAGGATTAGGAAAATTCGAATTTCTGGATTTGGGATTTGGAAAAAGAAAAGCGGAAGGGAAGCCCAAAAAAAAAGGGGGATGAGGGAGATTCTAAGGTCGAGATGTGGGTTTCGTAGTAGGAACTGAGAGCAAATGGCCCATCATCGATAACCCTCCACATCCAAAAGTCGTCTAACTTGACACATATGTGCAAAATACACATTATCTGCATATGAAGGCTTCTCTTTCTGAACTACACCGAGAAACCAGGCGGGTTGTGCGGCCGGTCATCCACGGAGGTGAGGAGGTTGTCCTCACTGATTTTGGTCGTCCTGTGGCCCGAATCATTCCCTATCTGCCAACGTTCACCGTTTCTCCCGCCGAGGCCCGTGCCTCCGGGGATTTGGAAGACGCCTCCATTCTTTCCGCCATTGAGGAAAGCCGCGGGGATCAGGCTAACCAGACGGCGGGATGAGGTATTGGGACACGGCCGCCTTGTTGCGGGCCTGGAAGGAGAATTGGGCGCCCAAGGGCGGGATGACCCGGTCCCATACGGTGGCGGAGTGGATGGCCATCCAAACCGGAAGAGGCTTGGTCTATCGCACGTCCCAAGGCCAACTGGTGAAAAGAAACCTCTCCCCCCGGGATGCCTCCAAGGAAATCCGGAGGTTGGTGGCCAACCTAACGTTTCAGAATCTGGTGGCGGAGGAAGTGTTGGCATCCACGGAGCGGGCGGCCGACCTGTCCGGGATCAAGGGCGGCAGTTTCCACGATTTTCTTCATGTGCGCACGGCGGAGATTCACGGAGCCAAGAGCATCGTGACACTAAATCTTCATGATTACGCCCAGATGACCAAGCTTCCACTGGAAATTCCCGTGAGAGGAATGTGAGGGTTGGTGATTGGTTGTTGGCAACCGGTAGATGGAACCAATTACCAATGACCTAAAACTGCCAAGTGGCGCCGAGGGAGGCGCGGAAATCGTTATAGTTGCTTTCGTAGACATTCACTTGGTTACGCTGGTAGGAGCCAATGGCGTAAACCATCATATAGGGCTGGGGATGCCATTCAAAGGATAGAGCCGGGGTGTAGAGGCTGGAGCTTTGGTGGACCAACATGGGACTGTTGGGGTTGTTATTGCTCTGTTGGAGGGAGTAGTACGACCAGATATAGTTAAAATCCAACCCGATACTGAATTCACGCATTTTTTGGGCCTTGGGATCGAAGCCTGGCTCGTTGGGATCTTGCTCATTCTTGACGAGATCTCCGAACTGGTAGTCAGCAGAAAAGCCGCCCACCGTGGCCAAGAAGCTTTGCCCATCCGTGGGTCCGGTCACAATGCTGGGCAAAAAAGAACGGGAAAGAATGAATTCCACCTGAAAGTCGTTATAAGGCTGGTAAAGCAGTGAAGCGAAACCAACAAACTGGATCTGGGCAGGATTATTCACCATGTTGTCGCCAAGACCGGAACTGGTTCTTCCCGGGGAAAATCCCCGCCACTCCGCTCCGCCCCGGAAGGTGCCGGTGAGAAACTCGTTGAAGTCCCCGCGGGCGCCGATTTCACCGCGGCCGTAGTGCTGCTGTCCGTAGCCATCGTTTCCACTGAGGTAGCCTCCGGTGCCACGGACGAGGGTGCGGACCTTGGCAAAAGTCTGGTGGGAAATCTCAAAGCCACCATTCATGTCCTCATACGTGACCAGCCCCTCTCCCATGGCTGGAAAGTAGTTGAACTGGTTGTAGAAAAAACCCGTGGAAAGTTTGTCGTTCAGTTCGATGTCGTTGGATATGTTAAAAAAGTTATCAATACGTGGGGAGCGGAGAGTCAGCTGGTTGGCGTTGGAGGTGCGTCCCCCTCCTTGGACGATGGTGGGGTTATCGGAAATGGTCCAGGAGATGACCCCAGTCTTGAAGGTAAAATCCAGATAGGGGAGGTAGTATTGGCCACGGGATGAGACGGCGGGAGTGTTGAAAAATTCGATCACATTGACATCGAGACCGATGCGAAAGGCGTTATCCTCACCAACCCCGAGTTTGTATTGGAATCCCGGACTAGTCACCGAGCCTTCGCCGGCAATGGCATCGCTATTATCCAGAAAGACGTTGCTGTCATAGAAGAACTCTTGATTGAGGGCGAAGTAAAGGGTCCCGTATTCCGCCCGATCTCCCAGGTTGTAGGGACCGAAAGAAGAGCCTTGCAGTTGATCGAAATTTCCGCCTCCTGAGTAAACCGACTGGGCTCCCTTGCCGAACTGAAATCCCGAAAAAAACTGGTCGGGCACATCCCCTGGTCGCATTACCTCACCACCTGACTGTGCTTGGGGGCCTTCAAATTGGGCTAGGGACAAGTTACCCAAGACGCAAAGCAGTAAAGGAGCGATGCGGACTAAAAAATTGCGCAGGACGGGGTGGTTTGGAATCAAACTTAATTCAGGGGATCGAAAGGATCCTCTCCAGTCTAATCGAGATGCCAGAAAACA
>Ga0214921_10004579_pt1 | contig 20239 bp, 21 predicted proteins | sample LL1505_MetaG_FD_177992 | JGI IMG/M metagenome (GOLD analysis project Ga0214921, IMG submission 177992) | Freshwater microbial communities from Lake Lanier, Atlanta, Georgia, United States - LL-1505 | ecosystem: Environmental > Aquatic > Freshwater > Lake | place: USA: Georgia | collected...
AATGCCCATGTTCATAAATATACAAAATGTTCTCAAAATGTAGATATTATTAAAAAATGTTCTCAACAAAAATACATACAACATATATTGTCTACTTTTTTTGGAGAAGAATGTTACCAAGTATGTACCGAATTCAGTTCGAATGAAATTGCAACTCAATCATTTTGTTTTTTATTAAATTTTATTCAAGAACATAATCCAAATTTAGTGAAAAAAATAGAACAACCAATCTTCAATAACACATCACATCGTATGGTATTGGCAAATCATACATTAAAACAATTAAATATAATTGATGATAATTCAGAAGACAGCATGAAGAATTCAAAATACTCATCGGTTCTCTCATTTTTGAATAAATGTTGCACGCCAATGGGAAAACGACAATTCAAACAACAATTGACAAATCCAACATTTGATGAAGAATGGTTGAAAAAAGAATATAAAATGACATCTATTCTGTTAGATGAGAACAATATACATTTTATACCGTTTTTCCGTTCTCAATTGAATGAAATACGTGATATAGAAAAAATATGCAGGCAAATCATTATTAGAAAAATATACCCATTGTCAATATATCATTTATTCAAAAGTATTGAGAACATTGAACAAATATACCAATGTTTATATGAAAATCCCGATTTGAATCATTATTTTGGAGAACATTCTACTAAAATCGCGAATTTTGGAGAACAATGTTCTCAACTATTGGATTTTATAAAGACAAAATTGAAAATGGATGCATGTATAGAAATAGAATCTATGGTAAATTTCGAAAAGAATATAATACAAACCGGTGTATCCAGGCAACTAGACGCATTAATCCAAAAATATGAAAACAGTATATCATCTTTTCATGGAATAAGGGATGTTTTTAATTCATTGTTGAGAACATTCGAAAAAAGTACCGAAACTGACTATATTAAAATCCACGAAACTGATAAATCTGGATATTCATTGCAAATTACTAAAAAGCGAGCATTAACATTGAAAACAATATTATCAAAAATAACGGAGCCGATTCAAATCACACCGGGGTTCACCATAAATGCGAAAGAAGTTCAATTTAAGTCAGCTTCCACAAGTAATGATGAAATTGAAATCAATGTTCTCAATAAGATATGCAAAGATATACTGACTTTAAAAGAACAGATTAATATGGAAATAGCAATAGCATATAATGAATTTTTAAATGAATTAGAAAAGAATTGGTTTTCAACATTAGAGAACATTGCAAAATATATAACAAAAGTAGATGTTCTCCAAAATAAAGCATATATTGCAAATGAATATAATTATGTGAGTCCAGAAATAGACAGTGATGCATTTACTACAAGTTCTTATGTTCATGCATATGATTTGAGACATTGTTTAATAGAACATATACAACAAAATGAAGTATATGTACCGAATGATTTACTGCTCGGGGGGAAAATAGATGATTCTATAAAAACGGGGATGTTATTGTACGGAACGAACGCGGTCGGAAAAACCAGTTTAATACGTGCAATCGGTATATCGACAATAATGGCACAAAGCGGTTTATTTGTTCCATGTTCTCGTTTTATATTTAAACCGTACAGAACAATATATTCGCGAATATTAGGAAATGATAATATATTCAAAGGTCTTTCGACATTTGCGGTGGAAATGTCGGAGCTACGCATGATATTACGCGGGGCGGATGAATATAGTATGATATTGGGCGATGAATTATGCTCTGGAACAGAAACTGAATCCGCGTTGAGTATTTTTACAGCGGGATTAATGCATTTGAATGAAAAACAATCAACGTATATTTTTGCAACACATTTTCATGAAGTATTGGATTATGATGAAATTAAATCTCTTGCCAATATGGAAATAAAACATATGGCAGTTCACTTCGACAGAGAGTTTGATTGTTTGGTATATGACCGTAAATTGCGAGATGGACCGGGTAACCGTATGTACGGATTGGAAGTATGTAAATCATTGTATTTACCGGAAGATTTTTTAGAGAAAGCGTATGTAATACGTAATAAATATTATCCAATAAATCAAGGAGAACTTGCACATAAAACAAGTGTATATAATGCGAAAAAAGTCCGAGGTTTGTGTGAAATATGCAAAACGGAATTAAGTGAAGAAGTACATCACTTATCGCCACAAAAAGACGCAGATAAAAAAGGGTTTATAGGAACATTTCATAAAAATCATGCGGCAAATTTAGCAGCAGTTTGTGAAAAGTGTCATGAACAATTGCATGCGAAAAAGACGCAAAAAATTGTTCGAAAAAAAACGACAAAGGGTTATGTTATTGCATGACCAAGAACTTCATTGTTTTCTTTTGGTTTTTCTATTTTTTCTGGTTTTACCACCTTTTTTTCGAACAGGGATTTGTAAGTTCATTGGTGTTGAATATTCAGTTACAGGATTAATACTTTCTTTTATTGGAGATTCCATTTTTATTTTGGAATGTCGTCTAAATCTATTCATTACAGACGTAACAAAAGGTGTAAGTAGTTTTTTTATAGTTTTAGTTCGTACAGTTGGGTTATTTCGTACAGTTGGTTTATTTCGTAGAGGTAATTGTAATTCATTATTCATATATGTGTATATATTATACAAATATATTAGTAATTGAAATATTGTAAATTTTGCCTAAACCAATCTTGCATTTTGGCGGCAATTTTTTGACGATACATATCGTCAGCAATCATTTTCAAACTTGCATGTTTATCTTTAAAATGGTACATGAACAACTGAATAATATTTACTAAATTCGCTCTTGAATATTTTTCTTGCAACTGTTCATATGGAAAAATGGGAACATTTTTTCTGACATTGACTTCGTTATGAAATCGCCACAATAAATCAATCAAATCTTTTTTCGTTTGAATAGTACTAAAATTAACGGCATTCATATATTGAGTCGCATGGGTAGCGCACATAGGACAAGGTAAATTTTTACAAATAACATAAATAGTATTTAAAAGTTCATTTTTTACATCATTGAAATGCTGTTCTTTTATTTTTTCGGCCAATGAATGGAATAAGAACCATGTTGGTTCTCCCCATTTCATTTTTTTTGGTTTATTTGTATCTTCTACAACATTATTTGTAGCTGCAAATGTAACTGGTGGTCGTTCTGGTATATTCATATTCATTGATAATGCAGGTTGCGGTTTTACATTATTAAATTGCATTTGACTATAATTATTGACATGTCTGTTTTTATATGAAAATATCATTTACTATATATTAATATTGAAAAATATATAAATATATTATATTTATTATTCTAAATATAATATAATTGAAATATATAATGGAAACAAAAGAACAACTAATAAAATCAATAAAAGAATGGGTTAAAATTGACAATGAAATACGAGCATTACAAAAAGAAGCTAAAAAACGTATGGATGAAAAAAAAAATATTTCAAAAAAATTAATTGAGGTGATGAAAAATAATGAAATCGACTGTTTTGATTTGAAAGATGGTCAAATCATGTATAGCAAAAAGAATGTAAAAAAACCTATAACAAAAAAATCATTATTAGACATTTTAGCTAAATATTGTGAAGGCGACACAATAAAAGCAGGCGAGATAAATAATTTTATAATGGACAATCGTGAAGAAGTTGTAAAAGAAAACATAGTGCGAAAGATTTCAAAAGGAAGTCCGGATTTATCGTCATTATAATCCAAGTGATGGTATACTATATCCATTGCTATTTTTTATACATTTAGCAATAATATGAGGATTATCTTTTCCTGAAATGATATCTTCTGTTTTATAGACATTGTTGAATTTGTCTATATAGTATACAATCCCTTGTATATCTTCTGCAAACACTTCTAATTTTTGAGTAGATTGAGTTACATCTTCTTCTTCCATAAATCCATGAGGAACACCTTTTGAATGGGTTCCGCAGAATTCACAATTTTCCTTTCTACGGCGAGTGCATTGTTCACCATTTGCTCTACGAGCATTGCATCTATTTGTAGATGGTATTGAATTTTTTACACGCTTTCTTTTAATAAAATCTTCTTTTACAAATGTAAGACGTTCATATTCATATACATATTCAATTAATTCATTTATTTTTGTTTTTTCTTCAAAACTGATTTCAAGTATCTTATCGCGGATGTTGTTTTTGAAATTGGTTATATATGTTTCGGAAATTCTATTCAATCTTTTTTCCATATTTAATAAAAGTTAAAGGCGGATTGCTTTTGTATAAGTTTAAAGTCGGATTATTTTTATATTATATTTGATAATACAATATAAAATACAATATAAAGAAATCAAATGAAGGGTATATGTTCCTCACTTTGTTGTTCAATTGAAGTTCAATTTTATGCTGGATGTATAAATCATATTATTTTTTTGACAGGATTTTTACAATAATTTATCACCATAAATTTAGCAAACAAATATATCAGTCCTACTATATATAAATTAAAAAACACTATGATACTATAATTTCGCATGTTTTCTACTGGCGGATAATAATAATACAACCCGTATAATCCACCAAAAACGAGTTGAATCATTTGTCCACTTGTAATATACATTCGCATACCGCGAATATTTAATTTGAAAATAGTCATCAAATAATAAGAATACATTATTGAATGCACGCATGAGTTAAAAATAGTACCAAAAACAACAGCATCTACATTATATTTATAACATAGATGCCAGCATACAACTGCGCCTATATGATGATATTTTTGTAAAAAAATAGGTTCACGTCCTTTTACGTATAATAAAAATGTGTCGAAATATTCATAATATTTAGATATATAAAACCAAAAAATCAAATTTTTTATATACGGTTGTGACATATACATATTATTTCCAAAATAAATACCTTGGTCATTGATTATTTTACATAAAGATATAAATGTATAAAAGCTGAAAGAAGCTAATATTATATTGTGTAAAATAGAAAAATAATTAACAATAATATAATTTTTATTTGAGTTATTTTGAAAATGATATTTTAATAAACGAGAAACATAAATATAAAATGTTGTTCCAATAATTGGAGTAATATTCCACATTGTTTACTATATAATTTTGTATTGTATTTATATTAATTATATAAATATAAAAATGGGTTGTATTTACAAAGTCATTATATTGTGTGTACAATATATATGAAAATATTATTATTAGGAAGTAGTATAATAAAACACTGGAAAAACTTTACGACAAATCATGAAAACGAAGAAGTTATAAATATGGGCAAAAGTGGTTTAGTAACCACAGATTTATCAAAATATTTGGAAAAAATTCCATCAATAAAACCTGAATATATAATATTTTATTGCGGTGGCAATGATTTATTAGGCAATATAAATGAAAAAAACATAGTAAATAATATAGAATTATGTTTAGGTGATTTGTTAACAAAATTCCCAAAATCAAAAATCATAGTAATATCGCTAATAAAATCACCGATTATGTACAATGGTAAAATAAAAATTATCGATTACATCAATAATAGCATTCGAAAATATAGTAATAACCATAGTAATACAATATATGTAAACGTAAATAAAATTTTATCAAAAAAAGAATTTTTTATGGAAGATGGATTGCATTTGAATACAATCGGATATGAAAAAATGAATACAAAAATATATACATTTTTATAGAATAGCGGAAAATCTAAAATAATTTGAATATTTTAAGGAAGACATCTTGTGCATCAGTGCATGCGGATTTTAATACATTTCTTACAGCAGTTTTATCCGTAAAATCATTGAATGCAACGCGAATAACGCTGTGACTACTATGTGGATGGTATTTTTTGAATCCGCAAAAACTCAATGATTTTTCGCCTTGGTAAAACTTTTCATATAGTACATATTCCAATACTTTTCCAATTGTATAATCTTCATCTTCTAAAATAACATCATAGCAATTGTCGATGGTGGCTTCACTGTGATTGATTGGAACAATATCACTTTCTATCATTTGTATCATATCTACAAATTTGTTTTGTAATATGGCACAGCCTTTTTTGACAATTTCTTGATTCGTATACACTCCAATGGTTTGGATTGAATAATCAAAACTGTCTGGAATAAATTGACGTTGTGCGTCTAGCATATAGAAGTTACGTTTTTGAAATTCAATTTCTTCGTTGGTTAGTTCTTCGCTTTGTAATTTTGATTCCATGGATTCCCAAATACTATCAATTTTCACTAAGTCCGGAGTGTTTCCATATGTACATTTTGAAACGACATTGAACATACTGTTTACTTTTGCATTACTTACTGAAAATTCGCAATTTAATTTAATATGTCCTCCTGGAATTTCATTTCCAATTTTAGGGGTTAGTCTTACAAAATCAATATATCTGTTTGTTTTTTTACATGGAGGAAAGATTCGTGTTGTTTCTTCACGTGTCAAATAATTGCCATTCATTTTGTTTTTAATACGGAAATGTTCGGTGGTTACAATAATTGTTTTGTCAGTTTCGTTTTTGAGGTCTAATTCTAAAATATATTTATCCGGTAATACATCTAAATCTTTTTCATGAATAGGAATGCAACTTAATCGTTGTTTAATAATTTCATTATGTAGGCGCGGTGGGTTGTTTACTTCAATATTGCATTTATTATCATTGTATGTTTCTGTATAAAATACATTTGTCGGTATTTCTGATAAAATAATACGACGTAATGCATTGGCAATACTTACATTAATACCATTTAATGTAAATTTATAAACATCATCTTCTTCGCTAATTTTTGAAATTTGAGGATTCATTTTACTAAATAATATAATCTATATTTTATTTAGTTATATTTTATTATTATTTAAATCAATTTTTTGTATTGTTCTCTATATCTTGAACATTCAGTCCTTCATTTGATAATTGATCGGCACGTTTATTATGTTCTCTATATACATGTTCATAGACAATTTTATCAAACGATTTTTCGAAACTTTTAGCATTTTCATACAAACGTTGCATATCTTTGGAGCTCACTTTATATTCACCCTTCATTTGTTTGATTACTAACATACTATCTCCTTTGACAACAAGTTCTTTGATATTTTTATTTACTGCTTGATGTAACCCAATAATGAGACCAGTATATTCTGCTACATTGTTTGTAGAATTATTTCCAACAAATATGGATTTTACCCATATTTCTTTATTTCCTTGATATAGAACAGCACCTGCCCCGGCTGGTCCGGGATTTCCTTTACTACAACCGTCAAAAAATAGTGTGTATGGAATTGGTAGTTGTATTCTACTAGATGTAACTTGAATGTTTGGAGTTTTTATTTGATGCTGTGTTTTTTTAAAGAATGATGTAATACAACTTTGTTTCATGAATTATGAAAAATTATAATTTTATATACTTTATGAAAATAGAGTTTTTATATAATACAACATTTTTTAATTATATTGTATATGCAAATCAAATATTTTGTAAAATAAATATTATATGTTATTATATATGGATTCATCTTATAATCACATATTTTCAGAAATAAAAGAATATATAGAATTACAAAATACTATAAAAATAGTAATAATGAATATAGAAATGAAGAAAAAGTATATAGTTACACGCCCTATTACGAGAACCATGTGAAACATTTAAGGACGAATAGTAATCCATGGTTCATTTGATATATTTTTTAAATAAGGTTCCCAGCTTTTATATTCAGGATGCAACTTAAAATGATTTTTCGCATTGAAAACACGACCACATGCTGAACCAAATCGTCCTTCAAATTGTAAATTCCTTGCCATTTTACTATCGACTACTTTACCATCTGTACAACCTCTTGGATAAAATGCGTCTCGCTTCGTCGTTCCGTCTTTATCTTTTTCACCATGGTTACATATAGAACGTCCATTCATAATTTCTTTATTCAAATAGACATCATAATGGTCACTAATGATTTGTTTAGCATTTTCTGTATTTATTTTTCCACTATAAATATTATTCAACAATGCATCTAATCTATAATTACGAGAACCCGATGAACTTGAAAAATCATGAAAGTCAGTATCAGTTGTTTCTGTATTATTCAAATCGAAGCTAAAAGCTGAATTCATTCCATAAAATAATCCGTTTTTAGTTCTATTGATATTATGTTTATCCAATCCAATTTCAAATTGCATGATTTCATTCGTATTTATATCACCAAATAACCAAGAACATGCATAATCTCCTGCATTATTTTTCAACATAATTTCAACATATTCATCCAAAGTTTTACCATATTGCATAGCTTGTCGAATTCTACAAAAAAATGGAGAGCCGAATTTTGGTTTATATTCAGCGCCGCCAATTGTAGTTTCGCAACCGATTATTCCCGTTGAACATAGAAACCAATCTGTACCACTCATTATATATCCTGGTGCAATTTGCATAACAAAATTATTACCAGATGATGGATATACATACATAATTACATTCATTAACTGTCCGCTTAAAAAATCGGTATGGGTATTATGAGCCATTACTATTTCACCATTTTGGGTTGAATCGCCAGTAGCAATAAAGGCACTACATCTTTCTATTTTCTTTTTGTGTTCTTTTTCAAAAAAAGGTTCCATTCCAAAAGCAGAATTCCATGCAATTATTGCGTCGACTGAAAAATGTACCCCCATTTTTTTTGCACCATCACTTATTCCGCGCATTTCATCATAAATTTCGGGGAAATCATTTTTGATTACTTCTTTTACTTGCAGTTTACATACTTTAATATAATTCGATAATGATGTTTCAAAATATTTTTTTACAATAAAAGGAAATGAATATACAACACGTTTCAATTCTTTATACAATAAAACACCATGAGCATATCCACGTTCATATGCATCGCCTCGAATTTCAGCAACAACCCATCCATTTTTTTTTTCAATGATTTTTCCATTTATTTTTGGATATATTTTACGAGTCGTTTTAATCTTATTTTTATTTGAAATAGTTTTCATATACTATATAAATAGTATATAAAAATTCAGTTAAAGTTTTATCATTAGAAGACCCAATAATACAAATAATAGTATATAAGGGAATAAAACTAAAAACCAAGAAACATTTTCATATCCATTTCTACATATGATGTTCAGAACCCATGTCCAAAATAGTACATATATAAATTTAAGTACAAAAATAATTCCAACACTTGTAACATTACATGAATACACACCTAAACAATATAAATCTGTGTTTCCATAATTTTGAAAGGCCATTACAATAATGGAAATAACAGATATAATAAAATAAACAAGAGCAGGAGTACATAATTTTTTAATACCAGGAATAATTGCCATGATAATATAAATTATAAAAAGATATTTATACAAGATGTTTGTCATTATATTGAATATTATTAACCATTGGTGATGGATTTGTTAGATTTGCATTTCCAGTTAATATAACATTTGATGTAATTGCGCCGGCAGTTGTTCCGTTACTTACGACTGGATTCATGAAATTGGACGCAGGAAAAAAAGGGGCAGCGATTGTGCTAAATGTTTTTGTTAAATCTGCTGTTCCTCCTTTCATTTTGATGATTTTTTTATTTTGTTTTCGTTTTTTCCCTCCTTTTGTAAAAGTAGGATTTGGTAATAAACGCGAATTTACAATAACCGAAGGCGCAGTTGGGTCTACATTATGTGTATTTAATTCATAATAATATGGACTATTTGCTAAACCACCAGTCATAATTGTGCTATTGCATCCACACCCACCCCCTTTCATTCTATTTCTTCTTGATTTCTTTTTTTTGGAAATTTTGCGTTTATACGTTTTAGTCTTGGTATGTTTTGTCATATAGAATATATGTAGATTTTATTCGATATCTACATGTGTTAACATATGTCTTCTACAACATACATTTTTAAGACCTAAATTATCTAGTACTACACCTTCTGGTGTTTTTTCCATATTTTTTTTAGTAAGATATACTACATTTTCTACTTGTAAACCTTGTGATATTTTTATACGTCTAACTTCTTCTAGAAAATATCTGTATTTATCAGCAAGTACATTTCCGCATGTGAAACATTTAACTGGAATAATCATTCTAAATATATATTGTTATATTATAATATTATTTAGAATAATAAATCAATTTTATATTTTTAATTGAACAAATATATTATTATATTTCATAATAGAATGAATTATAATTTTTTAATATTTTTATCATTGGTTATATTAATATTAGGTATAATATATCAAATTTATGATTTAAATGAAGGTTTAGAAAATATTTACGATATTGATATTCCATCGAATGGTGTTATACCAGATGGATATTATAAAATTTCTGCTACAAAAATGAAAAAAATACCTTTTGGTTATACTACCAACGACGATAAAACTGAATTAATATTTAAATCATATGATACAAATAATTATGATGTATTGTATCATGATACAGAAGAATCGATTAAATATCAAAGTGGAATATATGGAAGTTCAATAGGTACTACGATGGTTTTAGACCCATGTGGAAACAAGGTGTTAATTCCATATAGTAAACCACAAGGGTTTCCTACTTATTATAATCCAGGTAGTTATAAATATGGCGCAAATACATATGTTCCAAATTACGAAGATAGTGTATATCTAAGTAAAATGAACAATGTAACCCCAAAAATACAATATACTAATATTCCAAATAAAACTGGTAAAAAAATTGTATATATAAAACCAGTTTTTATAAGTTTACCAAACTATCTTCCAAAAAATGCTAATACAATATTTTCAAGTAAAACAAGTGGCATGAATACAACATCAGATTACTGTGTAAAATAAAATTCATACATTTTATATGAATTTTATGAAATATTATTAGGATTTTCTAGGTATGCATTTAAATTTAACATTTTTATTAATTGAACATACTTCTTTATTCGAAATTCCATTGAAATATTGAAGTTGTACTTGTTTTGTACTCGCAATAATAGCAGACCATGCAACCCCAATTCCACTACCAATTAAAAATGCACCGATTAATCGTATGTGACTATTGCAAGTAAAAAATATATTCCATGTCCAATCTGAAATAATAAGTACTGAAAATAATACTATACTAGTTATGTTATCTTTTGCTAAACCATATAAACCTATTATGTATAATAGATATCCAAATGTATATGTAAATACAGTCATACTTAATGGTAGTCTTGAAAATGGTTCAGCAGTACCAATAATAAATGAATTACATATAGTTGCTGGCTCTTCATTTTTATCAAATACATTATTTTTACCAACAACTACTGAAAAGAAACATGCAATCAAAAGACCAGCTAAATATATTATACCTTTAAGATCTTGATTAAGAATAGACGATAGTGTAAAAAAACTAACAAGTATAAATGGAGATAATCTGTATGCTGTATAAAAAATATTTGTTAAATTTAATTCAGCCATTTTTTGTATATGGTATAATATACAAAGAGAAATATAACTATCGTTATAGAATGACTAAATTTATTCAAATACATATTTTATTGTTTCTTGAATATGTGAAATTTCAATAAATGTAATATTTGATATTATAGATTTTGATTCATATTTTTCCATAAATTCTTTAAAATCGCGAGAATTGGATTTGGGAAATAGAAAAGTGGTCACTCCGCCACGAATACCTCCTAAAATTTTTGATTCTAAACCACCAATTGCAGTTACTTGTCCTTGTAAATTTATTTCTCCGGTAATTGCTATATTATTTTTAATTTTTAAGGAATTGAATAAACTATATATAGCAATTGTTATAGCAGTCCCTGCGGAAGGACCATCTTTTGAAACAGCGCCTTGCGGACAATGAACATGTAATCCTTGACATTTTGTATCATTAAATTTTTTTAACAACAATGTTTTTTGCTTATCATTTGTTAAATTCCAAGCAAGAGTTTTAGCTACATTCATACTTTCTTTCATAACATCTCCTTGTAATCCAGTTAGTTTTAAATCAAGAAAATTAGATGTAGGGAAATAATTGGTTTCAATAGGAATAATACCGCCTTTACCAAGAGAATTCGCCCATAATCCGTTAATTATACCAACTTGATTTTCTTCGTGGATTTTTGTATATTCTATTTTATAATATTTTTTCAAGTATTTATTGTCAATCAAATCTTTTGTAATAATGAATGGAATATTTATATCACTCTCGTATTTTAACAATTCGATATTAATTTCACCGAATAAATCGAATAAAACTTCTTTTAATTTACGAACACCGGATTCAAGCGTATATGTTTCAATTATATATTCAATAACATCATCGCTCAATTCAACAGTTTCATTTGCAAAACCCATTTTCTTATTAATTTCAGGTATAATATATTTCGAAACAATTACTTTTTTATCATCTAATGATAAATTGTCAAATCGAATACGGTGAATTCTATCTAATAAAATTCTATCAATTTGGTCAGGGTCATTATATGAAAAAATAAAGAGAACTTTTGATAAATCAAGATTGATACCACTAAAATATTTATCTTGAAATGTATCATTTTGTGTAGTATCTATTAAATGTGTCAAAATACCAATAATCTCTTTCCCATGTTCTGTTTTACTAACTTTATCTAATTCGTCAATGTAAATAATAGGATTCATACATTTTGTTTCCATTAATATGTCAGTTATTCTACCCCAAGTAGAATTTACGTAAGTGTAACTATGTCCTTCCAAAGTAGAGCCATTAGAAGAACCACCAAGTGCAATAAATGCGAATGGTCTTGAAATTCCATTTTCATCTACTAAACATTTTGCCAACCCTTTTTTTGCAAGAGAAGTTTTTCCAACACCAGGAGAACCTTCAAATCCAAAACAATATCCACCTTGTTCTCCATTCATCCATTGTGCAATTATTTTAAGAATTTGTTTTTTTGCATGGTCGTGACCAAATATAGATTCGTCAAGAACATCATTTATATTTTTAACAGATTTATCAATAAATTCTGTATTTTTTTTGATATTTATTATTTGAGAACTTAATATAGTTTTATCGGTATCTATATTATTATCTTTTAGATAATTGTAAACATTTTCTCTATATTGAACATTTTTTTCCAAAAAATTATTAATAAAAATAATCCTATTTTCTTTTATATTACGATTTATATTAAAATGATAATTTATTTTTTTTGTTTTTATTAAATCTTCTATAAAATGAATAATACTAATAAGTTGTTTTGTATTACTTTTATTTATAATTGCTGATATTTCATTCATTTGTTTATTTTTATAACTGTTATCCATTTCAGTTATGTATTTATTAATTTCATGTATCGAATATTTGATTTTAATAGGAATATTTATAATATTATTTTTCGTAGCTTCAACAAAAAGCTGATTTGTTTCTTTGATTATTTTCAATATAGGTTCTTCTTTAAATATTCCAAATGGTATTTTTAATAATGCATCCAAATATTGTCGTGTTTTTATACAAGAATCATCATTTTTTCCTTTTATTTCTTTCAATTTAGTCATTGCCTTTTCTTTTATATATTCAGGTGCTTTCATCAAATATATTTGCTGCTCAAATGAAACGCGATTAATATCATATTTATTATTCATATCTTGCGTATATTTAATAGTAAATTTCATAATGTCTTTGAAATACATTTTTATTTTCCATGGTAAACTATCATATATAAGTATTTGTTCATTTGAATCTGATGATGTACTCTTATATGTAGTTATCAAATCGTATAATAAATAACTTATATATTGAATTTCATCGTTATTATTATATAAAAATAAATTTATTAACATACTGCGTTGAGAATACATATCCATTTCTACAAAATTTTTAATAATAGTATTGATTTTATTTTGTTGAATTGTATTGATTTCAGATATTATACTATTGTACTTTTTGTATATATCTTCATTGCTATATATTAAAATGTCTTTTAATGTCAAGCAATCAATAATGCGTTTTAATATTTCATCGTTTATTGTATATTTTTTTCTAATATATTCATAAATATCATTTTTTCTATAATCTATGTATTTATTTGAAAAACAATCTAATACTATATCATCAATAATCCCGTTAATTATAATGGTTTTTTGTATTTTTTCGTTTTGTAAAACAACCCGTATTCCATTTATTTTATGGTAAAATGATTTAGCTGATGATACATCTATATCAAAACATTCAAAATTGCAAGCATTTTCTATTATTATGAATTCATCAGTTATTTTATCAGAACACAATGTTTTTCTATTAAACAATTGGTTATAATTTATACTTTTTTTCCAATTCACCGTTTTATATCCAAATGGGTGAATATATTTGTGTATTAAATCTTGTTTTTCTTGTAAAAGTATATTTTCATTTTTATTTTCAGTAAAATGAGAACCAAATGATATATTCAATAAATCTTTTAAATGATAAGTTCCAAAACTACAAATAACTACCGAGAGTTTTTCAAGAAGAGATTGAAAGTCATCTAACAATTTTTCTTCATTTATAGAAGTATCGAAGTTTTCAAACTCCTTTATTTTATTATATAATTCAGTAAGAGTCGATATACAATTATTGACATCGCTATTTGATAATATATCATTACGTTTATTATTTTGTACTGAAAATATCGTGCTTCTTATTACATCATATATATATTTAATTTTATTTTTAATAAATATTATAGTTTCCTTTGAACTTGATATAGTTGTAAACATTATAATTTATATTTATAGATTAAATTTCGTGGAAAAAAAATAATTCATTTATTAAATGGATTTAAAAGTATTGTGTTTATATATATAGAAAATGGGTATTCCAAGTTACTTTTCGTATATTATTAAAAATCATTCTAATATTATACGTAATTTAGATTTTCACCGAAACAAACAGAAAACAATTTTCAATCATTTATTTATTGATGCAAATTCAATTATATATGATGCATATCATAGTTTAGTTAAAGAAAATGCAATTGATAAAATGACCAAAGAAGAAATTGAAAATCGAATAATAGATACAGTAATTGTAAGCATTCAAAAATATATATTGTATATAAAACCCACTGATACAATATTTATCGGGTTTGATGGAGTAGCGCCTTTTGCAAAAATGGAACAACAGCGAACACGTCGATATAAATCAGAATTCCTTTCAAAAATGTCTTTCAAAAATGGGTCCATACAAGCGCCTAAATCGATATGGAACACAACTTCTATTACACCTGGAACTAATTTTATGAATTTATTATCAAAGCGTATTATATATGAATTTGCTTTAAAAGAACAAAAATATGCAGTTAAACAAATTATTGTAACACCGTCAGTTGATCCTGGTGAAGGTGAACATAAAATATATGACCATATACGTAATAATATGACAAAACAAGATATAGTTGCAATATATGGATTAGATGCGGATTTGATAATGTTGTCTATATTTCAATTAGTATATTGTAAAAACATATATGTGTTCAGGGAAGCACCCGAATTTGCAAATAGTGTAAAGGTTAACGAAGTGTCTGTAAAATTACCATTGTTTTTGAATATTGACTTGCTAGGACATTCCATATTATCAGAAATGGATTGTAAATATTCAACATATGATAGGGTAAATGATTATGTATTTTTATGCTTTTTATTAGGAAATGATTTTCTTCCACATTTTCCTGCATTGAATATACGTACTTATGGTATTCAAATATTAATCGATACATATAGAAAATGTATCGGAAACTGTGAAGATAGATATTTAATTTCAAAAGACAGAAAAATACAATGGAGGAATGTACGTATTTTATTAGAAGAAATTGCAAAACACGAAAAGGAATATATTTTAAACGAATACTCTCTGCGTGATAAAATGGAAAATCGCAAATATGAACAGACTACTGAAAAAGAAAAGGAGAATTTCTTAAATAATGTACCTGTTATTTTTAGAGCAGAAGAAAAATATATATCACCGAATGATTTGAATTGGGAAGACCGATATTATAAAATATTATTGCATGAAACACGTGAAACTGCAAATTTAAAAAATATTTGTAATAATTATCTTGAAGGATTAGAATGGGTATATAAATATTATACACATGGTTGTCCAGATTGGAAATGGAAATACAATTATCATTATCCACCGTTATTAGTTGATTTAATTCATTATATTCCACATTATGAAACAGAATTTATTTTAGAAAATAATAGCAAACCATTTTCACCATATACCCAATTATCATATGTATTACCAGTGTCACAATTTGAACTTTTACCAAATAAAATATCAAGTTATTTATTGACCAATTTTTCCAGTTTATATTCTTCAAAATTAGAATTTAAATGGGCATTTTGTAAATTTTTTTGGGAATCACATGTTGACTGTAAACCAATTCCGTTGGATATATTAGAAAAATGGGATAAACAATTTATACAAATAAATGTGTAAATATTTTTTGTGAATATAATATATATATGAAATACTTGAAAAATATATGGATAATAATATTTATCATAATTTTTTTATTATTAGTTATAAAATTATTTTTTAGTAATGATATTATTGAAAATAATAGTGACACGTTTAACTTACAAGAACATGGTGTAAAAGTCTTCAAAAATGTTCTTGATGCAAATGAAATTAACGAAATTATTGAAAAATGTAAAAATGAAAAATATAATGATGTAAAAACAAAATTATTGAATAATGTAAAAATATTGAACTTGATTAAGAATAATACATCTGAAAATCATATGTTTCAAGATTATGTATGGGTAATTAAAAAATCGGTAGTTCATACATGTCATCGTGATAATAATGGTGATTTTTTCAATAAAAACCAAAAATACCCGTCATATACAATGCTTGTTTATTTAGAAGATATGGAAAAATGCTTAGGAGTAATACCAAATAGTCATAAAGATATTAATTCGTATAGTATAAATATATTTGATAAAGTATTGAATATTCCTTGTAAAAAAGGAGATATTATATTATTTAATGCAAACCTTATACATGTTGGATGTATTAATAAAAAAGATGATAACTTGCGAATACAGTTAAAAGTATCACACAAAGATGATATAGATAAATTGCAATATTACCAAAATTATAATAAAATTTTAAATAAAGATAATGAATTACCAATAGGGATACGAAAAGCACAGCGTAATTTTTCTTGTATGTTACCATTCTTATCAAATTTAACGCAAAGTGAGAATATTATAAGTTCTCGTGGAAGTGTAGAAGGTGCTAATATCGGCATATTTCAACAAGCATTTTCTTATTTATTTTATGGGAATAAAGATTTTTATGATTTACCAAACGCATTCTAGTTATTTATACAAAAAACGTTTGTATAAATGTGTAAAATTGAAATTAGTAAATGATAATAAAAATAACGCACTATATATACAAATGAATTTAAAAACGCGTATATTAATTACAAATCGTGATTATACGTCATGGAGTTTGGTAAATCATGAAACAAATATTGAAATAAAAGATATTGAAATTGCATCCAAAACCGACCCGGCAAAATACAAATTATTTACAAAAGATATTATAACTATTGAAAATAACGAAACTGAAATAAAAATACATATAATTGCATCACCTGTAAGGAATTGTGAATATATTGCAGGTATTTTACTTTTAGAAAATAACAAAACATTTGGAAGAACAGAGAATAAAAAACGTTTGTTATATAAGTGTATTCCAGATGACAAACACTTACCTGCATTTTTGGTACCATATGATATTAAAATAGGGTTTAATAAAGTGTATCAGAACAAATACGTAATATTCAAATATGATAGTTGGGTAGATAAACACCCTCATGGTATGCTATTAGAAACATTAGGAGATGTAGATGATTTATCTGTATTTTATGAATATCAATTGTATTGCAAAAGTTTACATATATCACTGAACAATTTTACGAAAAAAACAAGGGATAGTTTCAAAAATATTACACAAGAACAATACATAGATAAAATATTCAAAAATTCAAATTTCAATATAGAAGATGAGCGAGATATCTATGTATTTACAATAGACCCTCAAAACAGTTTAGATTTTGATGATGGGTTTAGTATAAAAAAAATAGGTGAAAAATGGCAAATCACTGTATATATTTCACATGTGTATTTTTGGTTAGAGAGTCTCGAATTATGGAATTCATTTAGCAAAAGGGTATCCACAATATATTTGCCAGACCAACGGCGTCCAATGTTACCCACAATTTTGTCTGATAATTTATGTAGTTTGCAACAAGATAAACTTCGGTTTGCATTTGCAATGGATATTGTTGTAGATAATCATGGTAACGTTTGCGATGAATGTGATATAAGATATAGAAACGTTTTAATATGCGTTAAAAAAAACTATATATATGAAGATTCGCATAATATTGCAAAATACGACAATGTATTGAACGATAAACATTATCAAGATTTATTTGAAATATCTCAAAAAATGGATAGTAATGTTAAAAATAGTCATGACGTCGTATCTCATTGGATGATAACAATGAACCATTTGTGTGGTAAATGGTTTGAAAAAAACAAGTTGGGAATATTTAGAACGTCTCATTATAATTTTGTAAAAAAGGAATTAGATTTATCAATTGACGAGAACACGCGGCGAGTAATAAACAGTTGGAACAATGTTTCTGGACAATATAGTTTATATGATGAGGAGTGTAATATAAATCACGAAGCGATGAATATATCATCCTATATTCATATTACAAGTCCAATACGTAGATTAGTAGATTTATTGAATCAAATGTTGATTATTGAAAAAATGGGGTTGGTTAAAAATATGAGTATATATTCAAAAAACTTTTTAGAATATTGGTTAAATCAAATAGATTATATTAATCATTCCATGAGATCTATTCGTAAAGTTCAAACAGATTGCAATTTACTATATCGTTGTTACACAGAAACAGATATTATGAACAAGTTACAAAAAGGTATTTTGTTTGATAAAAATAAAAAAACAAATGGTATGTACACCTATATGGTTTATTTAGAAGAATTAAAATTGTTATCAAGAATAACGACAATGATGGATATCGAAAATTATACATATATTTCGTGTAAATTGTATTTATTTGAAGATGAAGATAAAATAAAAAAGAAAATACGTGTGCAAATAATAGAAAATTGAATAATATTTACTAGAAATATCATTCAATATAAATTGAAAAATGAATAATCTCCTAATAATCGCTCTATTTGTAAGTATATGGTTGAATATTTATTCAACACCATTTTTGAAATTGTCTTTTACAAAAATTAGAGATATTTATAAAAAAATAAAAATGAATCAGCAATTTGTATTTCAAATAGACGAACTGAATAATGTGGTATTGCAAATAAATGAAAATAATTTTACTTCAACAAATTATACATTTACTAATTTATATCCAAATAAACATATTGGTTATGATTTCGCCATGTTAGTAATTTGAATCGTTTTGTTATTAGTTGTTTCGATATTAAACTTGCAAAAAATAGACATGATATAGATAAATAAAAATATCTATATCAGTGTAAAACAATGAGAAAACACTAAAAAAGTGGTTGTTGAGTAACTAATTCCTGTACCATCATACCTAAAATACCAATCATTGCCAATCTTCCATTATTTAATTCCTTATCCATTTGGTCCCCTAATGATGATTCAGTTACTCCAAAAGTTAATCCAAAATCACCAGGTTGGTAGTCTTTTTTTATTGTGAAGGGTTTAACAAGAGGATTCTCCCACCCGCGAATCATAGAAGAAAATTCACTTATAAACATAAGAGAAAGTCCTAATTCAATAAACTCAGGATGATCTTGAAAAAAATAAATTCCGAGATTATCAGTTAATTGTTCACCAAGAGGTAATAAAATCGTAGCAATCATCGCGAGTCTTCCGTGTTTGAGTTCAGCTTCACGTAGAAATGCAGGTTGGACACCTTTTGCAACTACAAATTGGTCAAATAAATCTACGTTTTTTAATGGAGCAGTGGGTCCACGAATAATGGGTTTATTACTAAAACTTGATACAGAGCTACATGAAAGAAGAAAAAGAATAAAGGAAATGCAACGAAACATTCTTATACTTTCTATGGTATAATCTTTAAGTAGATTCATAAAATAAATTAAAGAAATTAGGAATCATTTAAGATATAAAAAAAGAAGTATTTATATAATTTAACAAGTAGTATAAAAGAAAAGAACATTCCGCGAACATTCCCCCCGGACCGGGGCCGCGAAGCGG
>Ga0214921_10004582_pt1 | contig 20238 bp, 31 predicted proteins | sample LL1505_MetaG_FD_177992 | JGI IMG/M metagenome (GOLD analysis project Ga0214921, IMG submission 177992) | Freshwater microbial communities from Lake Lanier, Atlanta, Georgia, United States - LL-1505 | ecosystem: Environmental > Aquatic > Freshwater > Lake | place: USA: Georgia | collected...
GCCAATATGAACAAACACCAAGATATAAGCAAAGAGTTTGTTAACGAGGATCTTGTAGATTTTAATGTAGAAATGTTTCGCACAATAAATGGACTTTAATTTGGAGTCCATATTATTTTTTCGTATAATTAATCAAAAATAAAAGTTATGATATATTTAAGTTTATATGAGTATCTAGGAAAAGCCGCAGGCTCGGATTTAGGAAAAGAAGTAGCAGCTGCTGCTTATAAAGCAGGTATTAAAATACAAGAAAGAGAAATCTCAAATCCAAAATATACAGGTATTGTACATTTATACCCAAAAGATTTCCTTGAATTTTATTTTAGAGAACCAGTATTAAATTTAATGGATGAATTGCCTGGAACACTTAATAGAGTTATTGATGAAGATGATTTACCCTTTTAATTATGGATAAATTAACAAAACAGGAATTTGAAAAATTCCGTGAACTGTGGAAAGAAGAATGGTATACTCATTGGAGATTATTAGATATTGATTTTGAATGTTATATGCTAATGAAAGGATTAACTAAACAAGAATATAAAAATTTAAATAGTGAATTATGGCAAAACATAAATTGGATATGAAACATGTAGTAAGTGAGTTGTGACTTTAACAGGAGGATATAATATGTATAACCAACATATAAACACATAACTATGCCTTCAAAAGAATATATGAAAGAATATAGGAGAAGAAAAAATCCTAAAATTCTAGAAAAAGAAGAACTTGCTCAACAAGAAAAAAAACGTTGTACAAAATGTTTTAAAATTAAATTATTTAATTTTTTTGTCCCTCAAAAAGCAGGATATATGGGAGTAAAAGCCCAATGTAAAGAATGCGACACAAAATATGACAAACAGTTTCAATCTAAAAACAATACTAGAGCTGAGCGAGATAAAACAGACAAAGCTAAGCAATATAGAAAAAAATATGTAGCTGAAAATTTAGATTGGTGGAGAAAATACGAAAGAGAATATAGGTACAATCGTAGAAGAGAGGATATGTTTTTTAAAATAAAGGGAAATTTATCTGGAAGACTATCTGATTTGATCAATAAAAGAAATTTATCTACTAATACTCTTGAACTTATAGGATGTGATCGAGAAACTTTTCTATCCTATATTGAAAAACAATTTACCGAAGGAATGACATGGGAAAACTATGGTTTGAAAGGATGGCATGTAGATCATATTCTTCCATTATCTTTATTTGATTTAACTGTAGAGGATGAAGTAAGAAAAGCTTGCCACTATACAAATCTTCAACCACTTTGGTGGCAAGATAATTTGGAAAAGGGTAATAAAGTTAGTATATTATAATAAAGGTTTGAAGTTCCATAACCTACAAATACCGGAACAAAGTTTTAAATTAAAAAATATGAACAAACAAAAAGATCATGTAGTTTTATCCCTAAGTGGAGGTCTAGATTCAAGCACCCTTTTACTTAGATGTCTCTCAGAATATAAAAGCGTTACTGCTATCTCATTTGACTATGGGCAAAAACATAGAGTAGAGTTAGATAGAGCACAGTCATTAGTAGATTATATTAATGGAACCTCTATTCTAGATGAATGGTCTAAAACAGCAGAATACCCACATTTTGTAAAGTATCGCCAAATTCAATTAAACGGATTAGCTGATTTATTAGACTCAGCTTTGGTAACAGGTGGAGAAGAAGTACCTGAAGGACACTATGCTGAAGAAAACATGAAAGCAACAGTTGTTCCAAATAGAAACAAAATATTTGCCTCAATTACCCAAGCAGTTGCCCTATCAGTAGCAAATAAAACAGGTGAACAATGTGATATTGCAATGGGAATCCATGCAGGCGATCACGCAATTTATCCTGATTGCAGACAAGAATTTAGAGATGCAGATGATCATGCCTTTAGAATGGGTAACTGGGAAGCAGATAAAGTAGGTTACTTTACTCCATATCTTGAAGGAGATAAATTTACCATTTTACAAGATGGAGAAACATTATGTAGTGAATTAGATTTAGATTTTAATGAAGTATATAAACGTACAAATACATCATACAAACCAATATATCATAGCTTCTTATACACAAATGACAAAGATGAAATAATGGAGTGTTCTGATTGGTTCTCTGATTATAAATCAGCAAGTTCCGTGGAGCGTGTAGAGGCTTTTATTAAATTGGGACGAAAAGATCCTGTAGGATATGCTGATGAAACAGGTCCTGTAAGTTGGGAACACGTAGTAAATGAAGTAACAAAAGTTTTAGAAACACATAATAATTAAAATGGGAATATATAGAAAGAAACCAGTAGAAATTGAAGCAATTCAATTCATATCTGATAATATTGAACAAGTTTACACAATGTTAGGGGATAATTTAATAGTAACCCCAACATCAGATGGTGAGGGATTATATCATTTTATAAGAACCTTAGAAGGAGATATGGAAATCTCTTGGAATGATTACGTTATAAAAGGTATTAAAGGAGAATTCTATCCATGCAAACCTGACATCTTTGAATTAACTTACGATAAAATAAAATAAATTAAAATGGCAAAATATACTAGTACAAAATTATTTGATGGATACTCAACAGTATTTCGTCAATGGAAAGCAGAAGATACACATTGCCGTTTTTTACACGGTTATGCTATATCTTTTCGAGTTTGGTTTGAAGGTGAATTAGATCACAGAAATTGGGTATGGGATTTTGGTGGAATGAAAAGATCTAAAACCCAAATTAATGGAATGTCTCCAAAAGATTATTTTACTTGGCTCCTAGACCATACAACAGTTATAGCTATGGATGACCCGCATTTAGAATCATTTAAACAACTTAGTAGCGAGGGACTTATTCAATTAAGAATAATTCCAGCAACTGGATGTGAAAAATTTGCTGAACATCTTTATACAAAAATAAATACATTCTTAAAAGAAGAAACAGAAGGTAGAGTAAAGGCAATAAAAGTAGAAGTTTATGAACACGAAAAAAACAGTGCAAGCTATGGACAATAATTATTATACGACAACCACCACTTTTGGTGACATTAAATTTACATATATTTTAACAAAATGAAACAAATTATTTATTTCTCTGCAGAATGGTGTGGACCGTGCAAGAATTTTAAACCTATTATGGAAAGCGTAAGTGCTTCTATTCCTGTTCAATTTGTAGATGTTGATGAAAATCCTCAATTATCTGCTCAATATAATATTAAAAGTATACCCACTTTAATATTTTTAAAGGATGGACAAGAAGTTAACAAAAAACCTGGAGTTTTAAGTGAATCACAAGTAAAAGAAATATGGAATCAAATTTAGGAGACCTACAAGATCAAATTATTAAACAAATAATTGAAGATACTGATAAAAAGTTACAAGAATTTTTTACTCCATATTTTCATCAAGTAGGTATTAAGGGAAAAATAACTAAAGGTAAAATAAGTTGGAGAGGAATTAAAATGTTAGTAAATAATGGATTAACAGAAACTACATATCAATTAATTCAAAGAGGTAAACCTATCTCCCCAAAATACACAATAAACTTTGTAAAAAACAAAAAAGATGCATATGTATAATAAATAAACATGCATCCTATGAAAACTTGTAACAAATGTAAAGAAATTTTAGAACACAATTTATTTGCTAAAAATCGGGCTAAAAATGATGGGTACGAAAATTATTGTAAACCATGTAAAAATACCTATAATAAATCTAATTATGGAAATAAATTTACAAAATTATATTTGAAAAAAGAAGGTTATGGCATTTACAAAATGTTAAATTTAGAAACCGGAGAATATTATATTGGAAAAGGATGGTTAAATGAACGAAAAGTTGACCATTTTACTAAACTTAAAGCTAATAAACATTCTAACCCATATTTACAAAGATCATATCTTACCTCCACCCAATTCGAATTCCAGGTTATAGAAAAATGTGAACCTGAACTTGGAAGTCTAAAGGAAAGAACATATATTATAGAAGCATTTTTAAAAGAAGAAAATAAATTATTAAACCAACACATTACTTTAAGATGGGACAAATTCCAAGAATGACCGAAGAAGAAAAAGCAAAAAAACAAGGCATCATTGAACTTTATCGATGTATCCAAAGTGAAGGAAGTAGATTTGGTCGACCTACTATTGCCGTAAGAACCACAGGGTGTACTCATAGATGCTACTTTGGAGAAGGTGGATGGTGCGACAGCTGGTATACTTCAATCCACCCAGAAAAGGCACAATTTAGTTTTGATGATATCATCAAAATATATGACGAAAACCCCCACATTAAGGAAATGATGCTTACCGGCGGAAGTCCAACAATGTGGCCAAAATTAGTAAACGAATTAACACATTTTGCACATGAAAGAGATATACTCATTACTATTGAAACTGAAGGTAGCCATTTCGTACCTACCGACTATCCTTTGGGCCTTATATCTCTCAGTCCAAAGTTTGGTAATTCTGTACCCGTACTCGGTGCTATTACGCCTCAAGGAGCGATTGTGGATCAAAGAATGATTGATCAACATAACAAGTTTAGAATGAAGCTTGCTACAATGAGCCAGATGATTCACTTCCATACGGATTATCATTTCAAACCAGTATGGGACGGAACGGACAAGAATCTACAAGAAATTGAAAACATTCGCACTCTACTTAATATTCCAAAAGACAAAACATACATTATGCCTGCTGGAGATACTAGAGAAACATTAATTAAAATGTATCCACTTGTATTTGAAATGTGTGCTGAAAAAGGATATAACATGACAGGTAGAGATCACATTATTGCATTTGATACAAAAAGAGGTGTATGATAGAAAAATGTTATGTTAGTTGGAATGAAATAGATGAATTAGTTAATTCATTAACCCAACAAATTTCCCAATCAGGAATTCAATTTGAAAATATTTTTGGATTACAGAGGGGAGGACTTATACCAGCGGTTATGGTTTCCCATAAACTAGGAATACCAATGACTAAAGGAACTATTTCCCCAAATACATTAATTATAGATGATATTTGCGATAGTGGAGTTACATTTGCTAATTTTTTTAAAACGCATCAAAAAGAATATGCTTTTCCATTTAATTTAAACTTTGCATGTTTACATTACAAACCTCAAACTTCTGTATTTAAACCTACATTTTATTCTAGTATTTGGAATTCAAATGATTGGCTTTCTTACCCATGGGAAAGAGAAGATTCAAATACTATTCAAGATTACAAATTTTAATTTGGTTTATCTAAAAAATTTTTGTACATTTATATAAAATAATAAGTTATATGACAGAAAACAAACGTAGAAAAAATCACACTGATTTAGAGTGTGTAAAAGAAGGTTATGCAAATGGAGTTGCACCTGGTTTCCCGCTTACTGAAGAACAAAAATGGGAAATGGTTGATAAAGCCGAACTTGCTTATGGTCAATTTTTAACTGCATTAGGTGTAGATTGGAAAAATGATCCAAATTCAGCCGAAACACCTCGTCGTGTAGCAAAAGCATATGTATTTGATTTATTTGCAGGTCGATATACAGCAATGTCTGATATTACCTCATTTCCAAGTGATGGATATGATGGAATTGTAATTGAAAGAAATATTCCTGTCAATTCAATGTGTTCACACCACCACCAAACAATTGGAGGAGTAGTTCATATTGGATATGTTGTAGGAGATGAAGGTAGAGTAATTGGCTTATCCAAATTAAACCGAATAGTAGAGCTATTTGGTCGTAGAGGAGCAATCCAAGAACAATTAACATCAGCTATCCACAATGCTGTAAATAAAATTTGTGAATTAAATAGAGGTGTAATTGTAACTGTAGTAGCAACACATAATTGTGTTTCTTGCCGTGGTATTAAACATCAAGGAGCATCAATGGTTACAACTAAAGCATCAGGTGTGTTTATGGAAAACGATAATCAAGCACGCAAAGAATTTTTTGACTCACTAAAAATAAATAACGGCGGACACCAAATCTAAAAATAAAATAATATGAAACTATTAAAAGGATTTAAAAATCAAATCACAAAATTCCTAGCAAAACAAGTTGTTGGCAATACAAAAGAAAACTATGTACCATTTGTATCAGAAGTTGAGGAATTTAATGCAATAATGGGAAAGCCCAATAATTATACCCCGAACATACCCGATGAAAAAGAGTGGATGTTTGTCTATAATTTCATTTTAGAAGAATTGGAGGAGTATAAACATGCATGCGAAACGGGGAATATTGTTGAGGTTCTTGATGCTCTATGTGACATTACCTACGTTTCATTGGGCAACGGTGCTATGCTACATGGTCTTAAGGATAAAGTATGGCCAGCATATCAAGAAGTACAAGCGTCTAATCTTAGCAAAGCTTGCACAAGTAAAAAGGAGGCACAAGAAACCGTTAGAGTACGTTCCGAAGAGCAAAAGACTCCGTGTCACTACTCGAAGGTTGGTAGATATTATATCGTCTATAGAAGCTCTGACAAAAAAGTAATGAAATCAATCAATTACTTTAAACCTGACTTATCTCAATTTTTGTAATATTTATAATAAAATATAAAAATGACACAAGAACAATTACGTATGCAAATGTTGGCTGGTATTATTACAGAAGGTCAATATAAAGAAAAAATAGAAGAAGCAGATAGATATTATGGCGATATGGAAGATGGTCTTTATATTGCAATTGATAGAGAACTAGACAAGAAAGAGCAGGAACAGATAGCACTAGCAGCAAAGAAAAAGTTTTTTGTTAACCCGAAAAAAATAAAATTTGGAGAAAATCCACATACTGGAGAGTACTCAGTATTTATCCCAAATGCGGGAGATAATGCAAATATGCTAGATGTTTTAAAAAAATTTGGAATAGGTGAACCACCTTACACTAGCCCACATCTTAGGTAAATTTTAAACAAATCTTCTATAGAAAAGCTTGCCTACCGGCAGGCTTTTTTGTATCTTCATATAAATAAAGTTTATGTATCAAAGTGTTTTTTACAACAGGTTACCAGGAGAAGATCAATGGTACTACTATCTACGGGACGATAAAAAAGGAATACACAAATTCCAATATTGGCCTACTCTATATAAGTTGGATGAATATGGGGAACATGAAACACTATTTGGTGAAAAATGTTCTCCAATATCTGGTAAATACGATAGAAAAGATCCTACAATTTATGAAAAAGACATTGACCGTGAACTTGTACTTTTAAGAGATCTGTACTACAAGACAGACGAAATGCCTGAATACCACAATACCGTTTATTTAGATATTGAAATTGAAATTTTAGGTGCACTTACCCCATTTACTATTAGAGAAGCTAATGCAGAAATTACAGCCATTGCTTTAATTGATACCTCCACTAAGGAAAAGATATGCTTTATTTTAGATAAAGCAGGTAAAATAGAGGATATAAACCAAGATGGGAAAACCATTATTTCATGCCAAGATGAAAACACCTTACTACGTAAATTCTTATTAAAATGGGAGCAAATGGATCCTACAATTGTAGTAGGATACAATAGTGATTTCTTTGATATTCCTTATTTATATTATAGAATTAGAAAATGTTTGGGAGATGAAGTAAACCGTTTATCCCCAATTGGAAAAATTACAGAAACATTATCCCAACCAAATTCCCCAATTAAAATTGGTTTAGTTAGCAGTTTAGACTATATGTTATTGCTTCGCAAATACATTGCTAAGGAAGAACCATCCTACAAGTTAGGTGATATCGGCAAAAAATATGTTAATTTAGGTAAAATTGAATACAACGGTAATTTAGATACTTTATTTAGGGAAGATCCACTTAAATTTATAGAATACAATATTCGAGATGTTGAAATTATAGAAGCATTAGAGGAAAAACAAAAGTTTATTGAATTAACTATTTTGATTTCCCATTTATGCCATACACCATACGAATCAATTTACTACAATACCATATTAAACGAGGGGGCGATTTTAACGTATTTAAAACGCAAGGGTATAATTGCACCCAATAAACCAACTACCACAAACCACACCATTAAAGAGCTTGAACTCGGTGATCACGTGGTACATCAACGCGGTACTTCAACAATTGAGGGTACTGTATATAGCTTTGAAAAAGATAACATTGTTGTAAAAACAATGGCAGGAAAATATGTCAATCGTTACCCTAAATCAATCCGTAAAAAAGATAGCTACGCAGGTGGATATCTACTAGATCCTATCCCAGGACTATATTCAGATGTAAGTGACTTAGACTTTACCTCACTATATCCCTCCATTATCAAATCTTTGAATTTAGGTGTTGAAACACTAATAGGTAGAATTGTTACAAAAGATAATTACGAACAATATAATTCTTTAGAGCAGTTAAAAAAACTTGACCCTGAAGAAAAATTACACATACAAAAACTAGTCAAACGATCTTATACTTTAAAAGACGCTACTATAGCAGCCGGAGCTTTAATTAAATTAATTGAAGACAATAATTGGACTATTTCCGCTAGTGGAGCATTTTATAGAACCGATCAAAAAAGCATAGCTTGTGAAGTACTAGAGGATTGGTTTAACCAAAGAGAACATTATAGAGCACTTAAGAAAAAAGCAGGTAAAAAAGAAGATTGGGCAAACTATAAACTATATGACTTGTACCAAATGGCATTTAAAATCTTACAAAACGCTTTATATGGTACATATGCAATTAACTCTTGGCGCTTTACAGATGGATTTAAAATATGCTCAGCCGCTATCACAAACAGCGGACAACGTTTAACTAAAGAATCAATTACATTTGTAAACGACTATATCTCCAAACAATTAAATACAGACCCAAAAACATTCGTAATAGCTAGCGATACAGATTCCCTTTACATGGAGTTAACTGATTTGCTAAAACATAGAAACCCTGATTTAAAATACGAAGATCGTGAAGAAAAAATCAAACATTTACTTATTTTAACAGAAGAACTACAGCAAGTAGCAAACGATAATTTAAACAATATATCGCAGGATTTATTCAATATGACCGAAGCACACCATTTTGTGCTTAAACAAGAGGTAATCGCTGAAAAAGCGTATTGGTCCGGAAAACGCCGTTATGCAATGTACATTGTAAACAAAGAAGGCATATCAATTGAGGAATTAGAGATGAAAGGAATGGACATTATGAAATCTAATTTTCCTCCCCTATTTAGAAACTTTGGAGAAAATTTGATCAAAAATATTCTATTTGGTAAACCAAAAATCGAAATAGATAAAGACGTAATGGAATTCAAAAAAATGGTTGGTAAAATTGAGTGGATTAACTTACTGAAACCAACTGGATTAAAGAAAATGGGTGAATATATTGAACGTAAACCTATGGCTGGTGATTTATTTTCCAAATTGAAATTAAAATGTCCTGTAAACACAAAAGCAGCAATTAGATACAACGATTTTTTAAAATATAAAAAACTTAATGTAAAGTACCCTGAATTTACCATTGGAGATAAAATGTATATAGCTAACCTGAAACCAAACCCATACCAAATTGACACTATAGGATACAACGGCTACAACGATCCAGATGACATTACAGAATTAATTAACAAATATATTGATAGAGATGGTTTATTTGATAGCGTAATGCGAAACAAATTAGAAACCGTGTACAATGATATTGGTTGGGATTTTAATTTGAATCCATTTAAAGCTAAATTCTTTACATTCAACTAGGATATTTAAAAAATATTTCATACATTTAACACATGGTAAATAAGTTAATTCTACAATCGGTTATAAACAAATACTACTTGGGCGAAAACGAGTCCGTCAAGTGGAAAATCAAAGACAAAACCTTAACCATTGACTTTATGTCAATTTCCAAAGAGGTAATAGGAAATATTACCCACAACAATATAGACATTGAAGACAGTGAGCTAGCCATATTTGATACTAAAAAACTACTCAACTTAATAGGAATTACCTCAGGTGATTTGCTATTTACTTTAGAAAAAAATAGAAACCTATGCACTAAAATGCATTTTGCAGATAGTGACTTTAACTTAACATATGCTTTAGCTGATCCTTTACTTATTGGTAGAGTAGGTGCTGTAACAGAACCTGAATGGGATGCTGTATTGCCATTTGAAAAAGAATATGTTGACAATTTAGTTAAAGCAAAATCTGCTTTAGCAGGTATTGGTTTGTTAACAGTATCTGTTGACAAAGACTTGAATGGAGATGATATGTGTGTGTTCACTTTTGGAGATGAACAAGGCCATAACAACAAGATCACTTACCAAATGTATGGTAAAATCAAACAACAAAAAATCGAAATACCATTTAATTCAGATATATTCAAAAATATACTACACGTAAATAAAGATTTAGAAAGCGGTACTTTATATTTAAGCTATCAGGGTTTAATGAAACTTGAATTTAAATCAGAGGACACTACAAGCGAATATTATATGGTTCGTAAAGAGGAATCAAGTTTTTAATATGTATAATAGAATTAGGAAATTCAAATAAGTTTTCGTATATTACAGTTATAAATTTAAATTTAGTTATGCAAGAAACAAAACGACGCGGTCGTCCCGCTAGAGACGAGAATGACACACAATCCAATTTATGTACAATTAAGGATCCAAACATGGAGCCCTTTTATATTGTTAAAGATGCAACAAACTTTACAGTAATGGAATTGTCTACTTCTATGAGAGGATTTGCTGGTAAACAAGCAACTGGAAAAGAGGTAGAAAAAATAATTGGACATTACAGCAATTTTTCAAATGCACTAAATCGTGTAGCTAAAGAAAAATTTTATCAAAACGAGAATTCGTACAATTCAATCCAAGATTATATTGAAACTTGGAACACAGTCAAAGAAGGAATAGAAACAATGTTAAACAAAGTAAAATTATGAGTAAATTAGAAGCACTTTTTGATGCAGTTATAGTTAAACCAATTGAAACGGAAGAAACAATGTATGGCTCTATCGTTATACCAGATGCTGGAAAAGATAGAAACGAACATGGAACCGTTATAGCTGTAGGACCTGGAACATATACAGTAACAGGAACATTTTTAGAAACCGAAATAAAAGTAGGTGATGTAGTAATTCTTCCAACTATGGGGTTTTCAAAACTTCAACACGATGGAGACGAATATTATATAGGAAACGAGAAACAAATATTAGCAAGAGTTAAAACAGAAAATTAAGATGAGCAAAAAAATAGAATTCGGAGCAGAAGCTCGTAAAAAATTAGTTAAAGGCATTGACACTTTAGCAGATGCAGTAGTAGCAACATTAGGACCTAATGGAAGAAACGTTGTGTATATAGAAAATGGAATGGTTGTTTCAACTAAAGATGGAGTATCTGTAGCAAAACAAATTGGTTCACTAGAGGATCCAATTGAAAACTTAGGTGCTCAAATGGTTAAACAAGCAGCAGTAAAAACATCAGACCACGCAGGTGATGGAACAACAACATCAACTTTACTTGCTCGTGAATTAGTTAAAGGTGGACTAACCAAATTAAATGAAGGAGCAAATGCTGTTGAAATTAAAAGAGGAATTGACGCTGGAGTAAAAGAAGTACTTACAGTACTTAAAGAAAATTCAGAAAAAATTTCATCGGAAGAACAGCTACAACAAATTGCTACTATATCAGCAAACAATGATGTTGAAGTAGGAAAATTAATTGCTCGTGCTATGGAAAAAGTAGGACGTGAAGGTGTAGTTTACATTGAAGAATCAAAAACAGACGAAACATATTTAGAAGTTGTAGAAGGAATGCAATTTGATCGTGGATACAAATCTCCATACTTTGTTACTAACAATAACAATATGTCAGCATTGCTTCAAGATGCTTATGTTTTGATTGCTGATCACCGTTTTACTCAAGTAAAAGAATTGTTGCCAATTTTAGAAGGTGTATCGCAAAAAGGAAAATCGCTTTTAATTATTGCAGAAGATGTAGATGGAGAAGCTTTAGCTACACTTATTGTAAATAAAATGAGAGGTACACTTCAAGTAGTAGCTGTTAAAGCTCCTGACTTTGGTGAACGTAGAAAATTAATTTTAGAAGATATTGCTATCTTAACAGGTGGAACAGTATTTGATAAAGAAAAAGGTATGAAACTAGACAAATTCAATTGGGAATGGTTTGGTGAAGCTAAAACAGTTACAGTATCTAAAGAAAAAACTACCATTATTGATGGTCAAGGAACAGCAGAAGCAATTTCAGAACGTGTAGAATCACTTACAGCACAACTTGAAAAAGCAGCTACTCCATTTGAAATGGAAAAATTGCAAGAACGTTTATCTAAATTTGTAGGTGGTGTTGCTTTAGTTCACGTAGGTGGAAGTACTGAAACCGAAATGAAAGAGAAAAAAGATAGAGTAGATGATGCACTTCACGCTACACAATGTGCCTTAGAAGATGGTATTGTACCAGGTGGTGGTTCAGCTCTATTATATGCTCGTGAAGGTATTACTTATGGAAAAGACGCTTCAGATGATTTCAACTATGGAAAAAAATTAGTTTACAAAGCATGTGGTAAACCATTTGAAACTATTTTGAAAAATGCAGGATATGCTGAAATTGATATGTATCCAATTAATATGCAAATCGGTAAAGCCGAAGGTGTTTGGAGTGGTTACAATATCAAAACAGAAACTATCGTTGATATGAAAGAATCCGGTATCATAGATCCACATAAGGTAACTAAAAATGCACTTATGAACGCTGCATCAATTGCTGGAACAATTTTATTAACAGAATGTACAATAGTGGATACACCAGAGGACAAAAAAGAATCTGGAATAGATCCTATGATGGGAATGATGTAATATTTTACCGGGAGATCGACTTTACGGTCTCCCGGTAATATGTATAACCGATATGGATTATACAAGAATATACAACCAAATTATTGAACGTGCTCAAAATCGTAAACTGGATGGATACGTTGAAAAACATCATATAGTTCCAAAATGTATAGGTGGTTTAGATATAAAGAAAAATTTAGTTGAATTGACTGCTCGTGAACATTTTTTATGTCATAGATTACTTTGTGAAATATATCAAAAAGAACCTAAACTATGGTATGCACTTTGGTTAATGGCTATAGGAAAAAGGAAATGGATTGAATCTACTCCATATAATATATCTAGTAAAGAATATGAGCGTATAAAATTAGAATTTATTGAGCATAGAAAAGGAAAACCTATAAGTAACCAACATAAAACCAAAATAAGCAAAAGCAACTCTAAACAAATAATCCAATATTCGACCTCAGGTGAATACATCAAAACCTTTCTAAGCGCAATAGATGCTGAAAGATATATCAATCAAAAACCTACAGCACATTGGAAAGAACTTAGAAATAATATAAACGATTGTTGTAGAGGAAAACAAAAATCTGCTTATGGATATATTTGGAAGTATGAAGGAGATTTATTAAATTTAGAAGAACATAAAGGAGCAAATAATTGTAAAGCAACAAAATTAATCATTTATCAAAATAAAACATATAAATCTCAAACCGATTTTTTCAAAAAAACAGGAATGAGTAACTATACATTTTATAAAATGTTAAAAGAAAATAAAATAACTTATGGAAACTAAAATAGTAGAATATAATGAATTGATAGCTATAAGATTTCCCCCATCAGATAGGTGGAAGTTAGTAGACGATAAAACAGAAACAATTCACAAATCCATTACAGATGCTTTAGAGGCATGGTTTGATAAAAACCAAGAAAAGGTAGAATTTCGTTTAGCTCCTATAGAAGGCAAATTATATGTCATTCGAAGTGAAGAAAAAGAAATTCAACCTGAACCAATTAAACGATTTAACATATATGGAGACCCTCAATAACGGGTCTCTTTTTTTACATATTTATAACTATGAAATTAACTGATATATTACGCCAAATAAACGAAGAGGAAGAGGAAGATAATAAAGGACAAGAGTTTAATATTCCAAAAAATATGACTTTAAGATCTACTTCTATCCCTGTAGCTAAATTAGAAGACTACCTTAATAATAGTTCAAATTATGGAATATACTCTCGTAATATCCAGAATGCGGGTAGTGATGCTTTAAAAACTAAAATAGAGCAAGAACAAACTAAAATATTTGGTCCGAAAGGAAAATTTAGAGGTCCTAATATGAAATTAGCGGCTGCTAAAGAAAAATGGAACGAAGCTAATGCTGAATGGAAAAAAAGTAAAGCCCAAGAAATTGCTTCCCGTATTCCTGGGTTAGATATTAGTGGATGGGAAGAGTTAAAATTTAATGAACTTCCAAGACAAGCTAAAGATTTATTTTATGACATAAGTACTGGCCCTAAATTAGATGCATTGCTTAAAAGAGTAAAATCTGAATTTTCAACCCAAGAAAACCCATTAAATTGGGAAGAAGAAGATGGCCGCCTAATATTCCCCCCAGATACTAATCCTAAGTTTGATGTAATTAAAAAAACTGTTAATACTGTAATGAAAAATGCAGGTATCCCAAAAGAAGAATATGAACTAAAACCAGAGGATATAAAAGGATTTATTGCACCAAAACAAGAAATCCCAACAACCCCTCAACCTGCAGGCCCATCAGTTTTAACCCTTACCCTAGACCCAGATAAAATTAAAGGTAAAAAACCTGAATTAAATAATATAGTTAAGCTATTAAAAAATACATACGATAAAAATTTTGATTACAATAAAGAAACAAATGTAATTAAAATTGCAAATATTAAACCTGAACGAAGAGATATTGTTAGAAGTCAATTTGGAAATTTCTTAAAAAAAACTGACCCTATTAAAGAATCTTTAGATTTTGATCTTGAAAGATATCAAATGTTAAGACGAGCAGGTATAATTAAATAAGATAATATATTTATAATAAAATAAAATGACAAAAGAACAATTACGTATGCAGATGTTGGCTGGTATTATTACTGAAAGTGAATATAAAGTTAGATTAATGGAGTTAGCGGGCCTCTCTATGCAAGAAGGTATTGACGTAACACCGGCAAATGCACAAACCATAATGTCGGATCTTAAAAATGAGAAGGATGGCATCTATGTTCTAAAGGGTGGATTAGATCGCCGCGGTGGATGGAATGAGGACAGCTTACAAAAAGGGAAACCTCTATATTACACAACGGATTTCGATGACCCTAAACTTAAATCATTTCAAGAAGACGGAATGGTGTGGGTTAATATTGAAAACGGTGAAATGGAAGTCGAAGAGTACTAAAAACACACACTAAATTAAATAAATAAAATAAAAGAGCTTGCCTAGTGCAAGCTTTTTTTGTATATTATGGTTATGAAAGAAAATACATTGTACGTAGAACGTTTTCGCCCTACCGAACTGAAATACTATGTTGGTAACGAAAATGTAAAAGACACAATACAAAAATACCTTAATCAAGGTGATATTCAAAACTTTATCTTTTATGGTCCCGCAGGTACAGGCAAAACTACCCTAGCAAAAATTATCGTTAAAAATCTAGATTGCGATTATCTTTACATAAATGCATCCGATGAAAATGGAATTGACACTATTAGAGAGAAAGTAAAGGGATTTGCTAGCTCAGCTTCTTGGAAAAGTATTAAAGTAGTAATTTTAGACGAAGCAGATTTCATTACAATTCAGGGACAAGCCGCTTTACGTAACGTAATTGAGACATTCTCTCGCTCAACACGATTTATATTAACTTGTAACTTTATTGAGCGAATCATTGATCCACTTCAATCACGTTGCCAGGTACTTAAAATTGTACCTCCATCTAAAACAGATGTATACAACCATTTAGATTGGATATTAAAGGATCAACTATCTATTTCATATAAACCTGAAGATTTAAAATCACTTATAGTACAGTACTACCCTGACATGAGAAAAATGTTGAATGTACTTCAAATGTCTGTAAAAGATGGCTGTATTGAACTAGATAAAACAGTTTTAACTTCAAACAACTATATTAAAGAGGTATTGAAGGAACTAATGGGAAGTAAAAAATGGCTTACCATTAGACAAATTATAGCGGATTCAAATACAAAGGACTTTGAAGAATTGTATCGTAATTTATTTGAATACAGTTCAAAATATGCTCCTGGAAAGGAAGGCTCCGTTGCAATTATATTAAACGAACATTTATATCAAGCAAATTTTAGAATAGATAAAGAAATAAATGTAATGTCGGCTTTAGCCAAAATTATAGAAACAATATAAACCAAAATAAAATCAAATGAAAACACAATCAAAAACACCTCCACAAATGAACATTGACTTTAACAATACAACATCAGTTGATGGATTTAATGGAGAAAAATTATTCGGACAAGCATTTGTAATCCGTAGAGTATCTAAATTCATTGCAGGAACAGATGAAGATCAACTTATCCCAATTACTGTATTTTACGATTTAGAATCAAAGAAAATACTTCCAGATTCGTTACCTTCAGAATTAAAAGAAGAATATAAAGATATTACATTAAGTGTCTAAAAAACAAATTAAGGATTTATGGGGGTGGTTAAATGAAATCACCCTCTATAAAACTCCAATTGAAAACATTTCGGAAGAGTCGTGGGATAAATGGAACTCTTACGTGGTTAATCGATACGTATCGATGGATATACGCTATATTGAATTAGCAAACTATATTCAAACAATACCATACGATAACAAACACCAACTATACCAAATTTATCGAGAAATGATCCCTAAATCTAAAGTGTTTTTGAAATATCTTAAGTCAAAAACAAAGAAAAAACCTGCTACATTAATAGAATATGTAGCAAAACATTTTGAATGTAGTTTAGGGGAAGCAGAAGAATATATTGACATATTACGTGACCATGGTACCAGAAAGGTACTTTACGATATGGGAATGGATGAAAAAGAAGTAGAAAAATTATTGAAAAAATGAATAGAGAAATTAAGGTTACAGACTCAATTGTAGACTCCATTATAGACAAATTTGTTGCTAGAGCCACCATTGGAAAACAAAAGTATGGAACAGATTTAGATCGTAACGACCTAAAACTAGAAGAATGGCTAGAACATAGTATCCAAGAAAAAATGGATGACATATTATATATTCAGAAAGCTTTAATAGTATTGCGCGAAGCAAAAAATACATAATATTTATAATAAAATATATAAAATGGAAAAAGACACATTACGCATGCAATTCCTTTCAGGTGTAATCACAGAAGGTGAATACAAAGCTATTATCAATAAAGAAATTGAGGATGCTGAAAAAGCATCTTTAAACGAATCCATGATTGGAGGAATTGTTGGAATTGGAGCAATTAACCAAATCCCACCTCGTGCTAAAGCAGATTATGAAACAGCGTTTGAACATTTCTTAGGTGAAAAATATGGTTTAAATGAAGTTGAAATAGAAGAAGTAAAAATAGAAGAAGGAGCATTTGGTGACTTGTTAAGTAGAATGGAAAATAATACTAGAATGGCAGCTGATATTCTTACTGTTATTACTTTAGCAAAAGAAGATAAAGAAGGCAATGCTGAAAAAGCTGTTGAATTATTAATGAAAAATCACAACTTATCTAAAGAAGCAGCACTTGAAGCTGTTACTCGTATCTTTAAAAAAGCTTTTGAATGGGTAGATTCAATTGAAGAAGAAGTTGAAATTAAAGGTATTGATGAAGTAGAAGAAAAAACTTATCTTCCACAAGGGAAATTTGAAAGCACTGAAAATTTTGAAGATTTCTTAAAGGAAATTGATGCTATGCCTAAAGAAACAGTTAAACAAATCATGGGAAAACATCATTACATCCCAACACCAGGCACTTACCAACAACAAGCTAAAAACTACGATAATGATATTAAACTCTATATGGAAGATAATATAGGCAAAACTGATTTGTATCAACTTGAGGAGTATTGGAAATTTTACATATCTGATGAATACAGAAAAAAATAATATGAACCCAAGAGATATAATTACAGTAGACGTTCCTCTATTTATTCGTTTACTCGAATATGCTAGAGAAGATGCCCAATCAGACATGGATTTACATGATCTAATAGAAAACATTATATCATTGGCTGCTTCCGGTAAAACACTATCTATGGAAGATTACAGTACAATAATTGGATCTCAAGAAGATATTAATGAACGCAGAATGCTTCAAGTAAGAGCAGGAATTATTAGATAAAATTAAACCCACGGCTTAGGACCGTATAGCTACGGCTATAAAAATTATCCTAGTATCGCTACAGGGATATTTTTAAAAACTAAAAGAAAGCTTGCCTATGGCAGGCTTTTTTTGTATCTTTGTGTAATGAAAAAGAAGTTACCTTTACTATTAAAAGAGATTAAAAGTAAACAATTACCAACAATAGATTATGCAACTCAAAAATCTATTTCATATTCTCAATTATCCATGTTCAATGAGTGTCCTAAAAAATGGTCACTCCAATACAAAGAAGGATATAAACAATTTACTTCCTCCATTCACACTATTTTTGGAACAGCATTACATGAAGTTATCCAAGCTTACTTAACTACAATGTATGGAAAAAGTGGAGCAGAAGCAGATAAACTAAACACATACGAAATGCTTGAAGATGCATTACGTGAAGAATATAAAAAGCAATACAAATCAAACAATAACCAACACTTTACCTCCCCTGAAGAACTTAGGGAATTTTTTGAAGATGGGGTAGAAATCATAAGAGAATTTGCTAAAAACAGAAACAAATATTTTTCTAAACGCGGTTGGCATTTAGTAGGATGTGAGTTACCTCTTATACTCCACCCCTCTCCAAAATTATATAATGTAATGTTCCAAGGTTACTTAGACATTGTAATGTACCACGAGCCAACAAACACAATCAAGATCATAGATATTAAAACCAGTAAACAAGGTTGGAGCAAGAAAGAAAAATCAGACGAAAATAAACAATTTCAACTTATACTCTATAAAAAATATTTTTCTGAAACATACAATTTACCATTAGAGAATATAGAAATAGAGTTTATGATCGTAAAACGTAAACCATTTGAAAGCGATAAATTCGTAATCAAACGTGTACAACTATTTAAACCTGCATCAGGTAAAGTAAAATTAAATAAAGTATCTAAATCAATTGAGGAATTTATAGAACAGGCATTTGATCGAAATGGATACAAAGATGTTGAACATCAACCAACCCCACATAAAAATTGTAATTGGTGTTCATTTCATAAGACTCACTTATGCTCTGCGACCTACTAATATACTACCATATGTATATACAATAAACATAAAAAGTAAATACTATGAGTGAAAAAAACCAACAATTAACAAGTGTCAAATTAGATAAAGATCTATTTGAGCAATTTAGAGTAGAATGCATTAAACGTAAATTCTCTTTCCAAAAACTATCGGAACGAGCAATTCACCTTTACTTAACAGATGATGAATTTAAAAGACAAATTCACAATCATAACGATTTAAGTTTGGAAGAACAAAATTAAGTTATTACATTTAAATAAAAACAAAATAAAGTTATATGAATTCAAGTTTTAATTATCTTCCTCAAAACGAGAGGAAAAAAATCATGCTAATTTGTGACGACATTAGAGTACACTCTGGAGTAGCAACTATAGCAAAAGAGCTAGTATTAAATACAGCTCAACATTTTAATTGGGTAAATATTGCAGGTGCAATTAACCATCCTGAAAAAGGAAAACGTTTTGACTTATCCCAAGACACAAACACAAACACAAAATTAACAGATGCTTCTGTTTTTCTGTACCCTGTAGATAACTATGGAGATGCTGATTTGATTAGACACATGATTGAGGTTGAAAAACCGGATGCAATCATGTTAATTACTGATCCAAGATATTTTGAATGGCTGTTTGTAATTGAAAACGAAATTAGAAAACACATGCCAATCATTTATCTAAACATTTGGGATGATTACCCAGCACCGCTATACAATAAAGCATTTTACGAATCCTGTGATGCATTGTTAGCTATTTCAAAGCAAACTAAATTAATTAATGAGCTTGTTTTAGATGAAAAAAGAGGTAAAAAAATAATTGAGTATGTTCCTCACGGTTTAAACCACGATATGTACTATCCAATTGTAAAAGAGGATGAGCTAAAAGAATTAGAGACATTAAAGTCTACTATATTTGGTGGTAAAGAAAAAGATTTTGTTGTATTTTTTAATTCAAGAAACATTAGAAGAAAACAAATTCCAGACACAATGCTTGCTTTTAAAATATTTTTAGATACTTTAC
>Ga0214921_10004584_pt1 | contig 20235 bp, 19 predicted proteins | sample LL1505_MetaG_FD_177992 | JGI IMG/M metagenome (GOLD analysis project Ga0214921, IMG submission 177992) | Freshwater microbial communities from Lake Lanier, Atlanta, Georgia, United States - LL-1505 | ecosystem: Environmental > Aquatic > Freshwater > Lake | place: USA: Georgia | collected...
CACCCTTTCAGGAGAGGATTAGCCATATGAGCTTTCGCCCCCTGCACGACCGCATCCTGGTCGAGCGCATTGAAGCCGAAGCCAAGACTGCCGGCGGCATTATCATCCCCGACACCGCCAAGGAAAAGCCGCAGGAAGGTCTCGTGATCGCCGTCGGCAACGGCACGATCGATGACGACGGCGATGTCCGCCCGCTCGACGTCAAGGCCGGTGACCGGATCCTGTTCGGCAAGTGGAGCGGCACGGAAGTGAAGCTCGACGGCAAGGATCTCCTCATCATGAAGGAATCCGACGTGATGGGCATCATCGACACCAAGTCCGCCTGATCTCGGGCCCGGCGCGCGCGGCCAAAAGCCCCAGCGTGCCGCCCGTATCCGCAACATTCTTAAGAGAGAAACCAGACAATGGCAGCTAAAGACGTCAAGTTCGGCGCCCAGGCCCGCGAGCGTATGCTCCGCGGCGTGGACATCCTGGCCGATGCCGTGAAGGTCACCCTCGGCCCCAAGGGCCGCAATGTGGTCATCGACAAGTCCTTCGGCGCACCGCGCATCACCAAGGACGGCGTCACCGTCGCCAAGGAGATCGAACTGGCCGACAAGTTCGAGAACATGGGCGCCCAGATGGTGCGCGAAGTGGCCTCGAAGACCAACGACACCGCCGGTGACGGCACCACGACCGCGACCGTGCTGGCCCAGGCCATCATCCGCGAGGGTGCCAAGGCCGTGGCCGCTGGCATGAACCCGATGGATCTGAAGCGCGGCATCGACAAGGCCGTCATCCAGATCGTAGGTGAGCTCGAATCCAAGACCAAGAAGATCACCACCTCCGCCGAAGTGGCGCAGGTCGGCACGCTCTCCGCCAATGGCGAGACCGAGATCGGCAAGATGATCGCGGAAGCGATGGAGAAGGTTGGCAACGAGGGTGTCATCACCGTCGAGGAAGCCAAGTCGATCCAGACCGAGCTCGACGTCGTCGAGGGCATGCAGTTCGATCGCGGCTATGTCTCCCCGTATTTCATCACGAATGCGGAGAAGATGATCGCTGAGATGGATCAGCCCTATATCCTGATCTTCGAGAAGAAGCTGTCCCAGCTGCAGCCGATGCTGCCGCTGCTTGAGGCCGTGGTGCAGTCCGGCCGTCCGCTCGTGATCATTGCCGAGGATGTCGAGGGCGAAGCCCTGGCCACCCTGGTGGTGAACAAGCTGCGCGGTGGCCTGAAGATCGCCGCCGTCAAGGCGCCGGGCTTTGGTGATCGCCGCAAGGCGATGCTGGAAGACATCGCGATCCTGACCGGTGGCCAGCTGATCTCCGAAGACCTCGGCATCAAGCTCGAAACCGTCACCCTCGCCATGCTCGGCAAGGCGAAGATGATCCGGATCGAGAAGGAAAACACCACCATCGTCGATGGCGCCGGTGAAAAGTCCGAAATCCAGGGCCGTTGCGAGCAGATCAAGGCGCAGATCGAGGAGACCACCTCGGACTACGACCGCGAGAAGCTGCAGGAGCGCCTGGCCAAGCTCGCCGGTGGCGTGGCCGTCATCCGCGTCGGTGGCAGCACCGAAGTGGAAGTGAAGGAGCGCAAGGACCGTGTGGACGACGCGCTGCACGCAACCCGCGCCGCCGTGCAGGAAGGCATTGTCCCCGGTGGTGGCACCGCCCTGCTGCGCGCCAGCACCAACCTGCACACGCTCAAGGGCCTGAACTCTGACGAGCAGGTCGGCATCGAGATCGTCCGCAAGGCCATCCAGGCCCCGGCGAAGCAGATCGCCGAGAATGCCGGCAAGGATGGCGCCGTGGTCGCCGGTGAAGTTCTGCGCAGCGATGTGTGGGAATTCGGCTATGACGCGCAGCTGGACGAGTACAAGAACCTGGTCGATGCCGGCATTATCGACCCGACCAAGGTTGTGCGCACGGCGCTGCAGGATGCGGCCTCGGTCGCCAGCCTGCTGATCACCACCGAAGCCATGGTGGCCGAGCGTCCGGCCAAGGCCTCGGCTCCGGCCGGTGGCCCGGGCGGCGGCATGGGCGGCATGGGCGATATGGACTTCTAAGTCCAGCTTGCTCGCTGAAACGAAGGGGCGGTCCGCAAGGGCCGCCCTTTTTTTATGCCTGCGCCCCTTGGCGTCCTAAGCGTCGAGGCTCCAGCGGCCGCGCTCCACGGTGGAGAAAAAACTCTGCATCTCGCGGTTAAACGCCGCCGGCTCCTCCAGATTGATGGCGTGGCCGGTGCGCGGCTGCATCCACAGCCCGCAATGAGGGATGGTGCGCTTGAGGAAGCAATTCGGCTCAATGCAGGGCCAATCCTCATCACCCAGTGCCAGCAGCGTCGGCACCATCATGGTCTTGAGCTCCGCCTCCCAGGCGTAAACCGGGTCGCGCGCGCCCTGATAATATTGCTGTGTCATCGCCGAGCCCTCGGGCGAATGCTCGCGCAGATGGGCGACAAATTCGGCCCAGCCGCGCGGGTCCTTCTTCTTCAGCTGCACCCGTGTCGGGCTATGGCCTGATTCCAGGGCCAGGTCGTGCCAGCCATGGCTGCGCAGCGCATCGGCCCGCACCACCTGCGCGGCGCGAAACGCCTCAAGCTCCGCCAGATTGGAGCCAGTGCCCACGCCCGCCACCACCAGTGCGCTCGCCATATGCGGGTAGCGGATACCAAAGAGCAGCGTCGCAAAGGCGCCCATCGAAAGGCCGACGATATGCGCTTTGGGAATATCCAAATGGCGCATCACCGCCGCGATATCGGCCGCCGCAAAATCCTGGCCATAGAGCCTCGGGTCGCTCGGCACCTCGGAGGGCGTATAGCCCCGCGCATCAAAGGTGATGCAGCGATATTCCCGCGAAAAAAAGCGAACCTGCTGCTCCCATTCGCGATGGTCCGAGCCATATTCATGGACGAAGACGATGGGGTGGCCATGGCCCGTCTCCTCATAATGCAGGCGGGCACCCTCGGCTTGTGCGTATGGCATGGTGGTTTCCTCGTTCAGCTAAACGCCAGCTTGGCCCCGCGAATGCTCGCTGCATAGCGGCTGCCCCCGCCCGCCACATCGTGGCAAGCTCGCCCAGCCACTGCATGCCCGCAGAGAAGCAAAACCCGGAGGACACATGCTCAGAAGATCCATGCTGCTCGGCGCAGCCCTGGCACCGGCCAGCCCCGCCCTGGCGCAATCCGGCCCGCAAATCCGCCTGGTGGTGGCGAATTCTCCGGGTGGCGGCACCGACCAGATCGGCCGCCTCCTGGCACCGCAGATGCAAAGCCGCCTGGGTGTGAGTGCCGTCGTCGTGGAAAATCGCAGCGGCGCCTCGGGCGTCATCGGCGCCGATCTCGTGGCGAAATCCCGCCCCGATGGAAACACCCTGCTGATCACCGCGGCGATCTTCGCCATCACCGCCACCACGCCCAATCTGCCCTATGACATCAGGCGGGATTTTGCCCCGGTGTCGCTGCTGGCCATGCTGCCCACCCTGCTCGTCGTCTCGCCCAATTTCCCGGCGCGGAATTTTGAGGAATTCGTCGCCTATGCCCGCGCCCGCCCAGGCCAGGTCACCTACGCCTCGCTGGGCGCCGCCAGCACGCAAACCCTGGCCGGGGGCTTGATGAAACTGCGCCTGGGCATCGAGCTGACCAATGTGCCCTATCGCGAAGCCGGGCCGCAGATGACGGAGCTGATGTCCGGCCAGGTCGATGCCTCCTTCAACAATATCGTCACCACGCTGGCCGCAGTGCAGTCCGGCCGCCTGCGGGCGCTGGCGGTGGCGCTGGATGAGCGCTGGGCCGCCTTGCCCGATGTGCCGACCTTCCGCGAATTGGGCATGCCCGAATTGCAGGCCTCCAGCTGGGTTGCCATGCTGGCCCCGGCCGGCACTCCGGCGCCGCTGGTGGCGCGCTACGCCAATGTGGTGCGTGAGGCCCTGGCCCTGCCAGAGTTGCGCGGCCGCATTATCGAAAGCGGCGGCCTGCCGGTGGGCAGCAGCCCCGAGGAGATGGGCCGCTTCCTGAACTCGGAAATCAACAGCTGGGGCGAGGTCATCCGCACCACCGGCATCAAGCTTGATTAGCGTTTCCGAACCCCCGGCCGCCCGGCACACCAAAGCCACAACGGGCTTGCGAATTTTTGGGATGCGCGCGACATCGCAGCCACGGAAGCAATACAGGGAGATCAAGACAATGTCCGCAGTCACACGACGCAGCGCCATCACCGGGCTTAGCATCGCCCTGGCCAGCCCCGCCCTGGCCCAATCGGGTGATGTCTTCCGCATCGGCCTGATCCTGCCGATGACCGGCCCCTTCGCCAGCACCGGCCGGCAGATCGAGGCCGCCATCCGCGCCTGGCTGCGCGCCAACCCGGCCCCCATCGCCGGCAAGCGCATCGAAATCCTGCTGCGTGACGATACCGGCGTCGCCCCCGATGTCACCCGCCGCCTGGCGCAAGAACTGGCAGTGCGTGAACGGGTGCAGGCCCTGGCCGGCTTCGGCCTCACGCCGCTCGCCCTCGCCGCCGCCCCCATCGCCACGGAAGCGAAGCTGCCAATGATCGTCATGGCGGCCGCCACCGCCATCATCCCCAGCCGCTCGCCCTTCATCCTGCGCACCGCCTTCTCCCTGCCGCAGGCCACCGCCCCCATCGCCGTCTGGGCGCAGCGTTCGGGCATCCGCACCGCCGTCACCCTGGTGACCGATTTTGCCCCGGGCCTGGATGCCGAGCGCGCCTTCAAGGAGCGTTTCACCGCGGCCGGCGGCAGCGTGACGGCCGAGCTGCGCACGCCGTTGCGCAACCCCGATTACGCCCCCTTCCTGCAGCGGGTGCGCGATGCGCGGCCCGATGCGCTGTTCATCTTCGTCCCCTCGGGCGAGGGCGCGCCGCTGATGCGCCAATTCGCCGAGCGCGGCCTGCGTGAGGCCGGCATTCGCCTCATCGGCACCGGCGATGTGCTTGATGATGACATCCTGAACGATATCGGCGACAGCGCACTGGGCGCCGTCACCTCGCACCATTATTCGGCCGCGCATGACAGCGCCGAGAACCGCGCCTTCCTCGCTGCCTATGCCGCCCAGGCGCCCGGCCAGCGGCCGAATTTCATGGCAGTGGGCGGTTGGGATGGCATGCATCTGCTGGCCGAGGGCCTGCGCCGCACCCAGGGCAATACCGATGGCGAGCGCCTGGTCGCCGCCATGGCCGGCCAGGAATGGATCAGCCCGCGCGGCCACGTGCGCATCGATGCGCAAAGCCGCGACATCGTGCAGGACATCTATATCCGCCGCACCGAGCGGCGCGACGGCCAGCTCTGGAACATCGAGTTCGACCGGGTCGAGCGTGTGGGCCCCATGGGCTGATGGCCTCCGCCATCACCGTGCTGCTCGACGGTGTGGCGGCGGGCATGCTGCTTTTCGTCCTCTCGGTTGGCCTTTCGGTCACGCTCGGGCTGATGAATGTGGTCAATCTCGCGCATGGCGCCTTTGGCATGCTGGGCGGCTATGTCTGCGTGGTGCTGCTGAACCGGCTGGGTGTGCCGTTTCCCCTCGCTTTGCTGGCGGCGGCGCTGGCGGCGGCGGCCATGGGTTTTGTGCTGGAGCGGCTGCTCTATGTGCATATTTATGGCCGGGATCATCTCACCCAGGTGCTGTTCTCCATCGGGCTGGTCTTTATTATGGGGGCGGTGGCGGATTGGCTGATGGGTGCCCGCACCCAGCTCATCCAATTGCCGTCCTGGCTATCCGGGCGGATGGAATTTGCCGGCATTGGCCTCGGGCGGTATCGCCTCTTCCTGATCATCCTCTGCGGTCTGGTGGCGCTCGCGCTGCATTTCGGGCTGGTGCGCACCCGCTTTGGCGCCCGGCTGCGCGCTGCGGTGGATGACGGCGTGGTGGCGCGCGGCATGGGGCTGCCGGTGGGGCGCATCTTCTCCATCACCTTCGCGCTCGGCTCGGGCCTGGCCGGGCTGGGCGGCGCGCTGGGGGTCGAAATTCTCGGCCTCGACCCGAATTTCCCGCTGAAATACATGGTCTATTTCCTCGTGGTTGTTGCCGTGGGCGGGGCCAATTCGGTGGCCGGACCGTTTCTGGCCGCGCTGCTGCTGGGGATGCTGGATGTGGCCGGCAAATATTGGCTGCCGCAGGTGGGCGCCTTCATCATCTACACCGCCATGGTGGTGCTGCTGCTCGCTCGGCCCGAGGGCCTGCTGGGGCGGGCGAAATGACCCTGCTGCACGCCATCCCCTGGGCCGCGGCGCTGGCCGGCTATTGGCTCTTCCCCGAGCAATTGCCGCTGCTCTCGGCCATTGCCATTGCCGCACTCTTCGCTGTCTCGTTGGACCTTATCGTCGGCTATGCCGGGCTGGTTACCCTCGGTCATGCGGCGTTTTTTGGCGCCGGCGCCTATACCGCCGGCATCCTGGCGCAGCAGGGCTGGGGCGAGCCATTTTCCGGCCTGCTCGCCGCCGCCGCGGTGGCCGCATTGCTTGGGCTTATCAGCGCGCCCCTGGTGCTGCGGGCCGGCGAATTGGCCGGGCTGATGGTCACGCTGGGCCTCGGCCTCATGCTCTATGAGGCAGCGAATAAGGCCGCCGCCATCACCGGCGGCGCCGATGGGCTGCAAGGGGTGGAGATGTGGCCGATTTTTGGCCTCTATCGCTTCGATCTCTGGGGCCGCACCGCCTATCTCTACTCCCTGGCGGTGCTCTTCGTGCTGTTCATGCTGGCGCGGCTGCTGGTCGCCTCGCCCTTTGGCTGGTCGCTGCGCGCCATTCGCGGCAATGCGCGCCGCGCGCCGGCCTTGGGCGTGCCGGTCAAGGCGCGGCTGACCGCGGCCTATGTCATCGCCGCCGCCTATGCCGGCGTGGCGGGCGGGCTTCTGGCGCAGACCACCAGCTTCGCCTCCCTTGATGCGCTCTCCTTCCAGCGCTCGGCCGATGGGCTGCTGATGCTGGTGCTGGGCGGCTTGGGCAGCCTTTATGGCGCGCTGCTGGGCGCGGTGGCCTTCACGGTGGCGCATCACGCGCTCAGCGAGGCCAGCCCAGTCTTCTGGCAATTCTGGCTGGGCATTGCGCTGGTGGCGCTGGCCTTGGCGGGGCAGGGCGGCTTGTTCGGCCTGGCCCGCGCGGCCATGGCCAGGTTGCGCGGCCGATGAGCGCCGCGCTGGAAACCCAGGGCCTGACCCGCCGCTTCGGCGCTTTTGTCGCCGTCGATGCCGTCTCGCTGCGGGTGGAGCCCGGCGCGCGACATGCGCTTATCGGCCCCAATGGCGCGGGCAAGACCACCTTCGTCAATCTCCTCTCCGGCGCCTTGGCGGCCAGTGAGGGCCAAGTGAGCCTTCTGGGCCAGGATATCTCGGCCGCGCCGCAGCATCATCGGGTCCGCCTGGGCCTGGCCCGTACCTTTCAGGTCAATCAACTCTTCGCCGAACTCACCCCCATGCAGTCCATCACCATGGCGCTGGCCGAGCATGCCGGGTTTGGCGCCATTTGGTGGCGGCCGCTCTTCGGCATGGCCGGGCTGCGGGCCGAGGCCCACCAATTGCTCGACACCGTGCGCCTGCCCGATGCCGCCCGCCACCAGCGCAGCGCCGCGCTGCCCTATGGCCGGCAGCGCCTGCTGGAAATCGCCCTGGCGCTGGCCATGCGCCCGCGCGTGCTGCTGCTGGACGAGCCCGCCGCCGGCGTGCCCCCCGCCGATAGCCGAGAGGTGCTGGACGCCGTGGCCTGCCTGCCGCGCGACGTCGCCGTGCTGCTGATCGAACACGACATGGACCTCGTCTTCCGCTTCGCCGAGCGCATCACCGTGCTGGCCTTCGGCGCCGTGCTGGCCGATGGCGCCCCGGCCGAGATCGCCCGCAGCCCGGCGGTGCGCGAAGCCTATCTCGGCAGCACCGAGGTGGCACATGGCTGAGCCGCTTCTCAGCCTCGACAATCTGCGCGCCGGCTGGGGCGAGGCCATGGTGCTGGACGGCATCAGCCTCACCCTGGGCGAGGGCCAGGCGCTCGCACTTCTCGGCCGCAATGGCGCGGGCAAGACCACGCTGATCGCAACCCTGATGGGCGTGGCCCGCCACCGCGCCGGGGTGATCCGCCTGGGCGGCACAGCGCTGGAGCGCCTGCCCAGCGAACGCCGCGCCGCCCTCGGCCTGGGCTGGGTGCCGCAGGAGCGCAATGTCTTTCGCTCACTCACGGTGGAAGAAAACCTCACCGCCGTCGCCCGCCCCGGCCGCTGGGATCTGGCCGCGGTCTATGCCCTCTTCCCCCGGCTGCGCGAGCGGCGCGGCAATCTCGGCGGCGCATTATCCGGCGGCGAGCAGCAAATGCTCGCCCTGGCCCGCGCCCTGATGCTCAACCCGCGCCTGCTGTTGCTCGATGAGCCGCTGGAGGGCCTTGCGCCGGTCATCGTCGAGGATTTGCTTGCCGCCATCCGCCGCCTGGTGCGCGATGAGGGCATGGCCGCCATCATCGTCGAGCAGCACGCCCATCAGGTGCTGCCCATTGCCGACCATGCCGTGATTCTCGATCGCGGCAGCATCATCCATCGCGGCGCCGCCCCGGCGCTGCTGGCCCAACCTGAGCTGCTCTCCCGGCATCTCGGCCTGCAACACCACTAAGGACGCTTTGTCATGCCCAATGGAGTTCCTCCCTTCCGCGCCGACCATGTCGGCAGCCTGCTGCGCCCGGTGGCGCTGCGTGAGGCCCGCGCCGCCCGCGCCGCCGGCAGCATCGATGCGGCAACCCTGCGCGCCGCCGAGGATAGATGGATCGCCCAGGCGATTGAGGAGCAGAAGGCGGTCGGGCTGAAGGCGGTCACCGATGGCGAGTTCCGCCGCGCCTTCTGGCATTTCGACTTCCTGGGCGAATTGGGCGGGGTGGATATGGTCGAAACCGACCAGGGCATTCAGTTCAAGGGCGGCCAGACCAAATCCTATACCCTGAAGGTGACGGACAAGATCAAATACGTCCCCCACCCCTTCGTTGCCGATTATCGCTTCGTGGCCGAGCATGCCGGCGGTGCTGTGGTGAAGCAGACCATCCCCTCCCCCTCCGTGCTGCATTTCCGTGGCGGCCGGCGCGCGGTGGACCCGTCCGTCTATCCGGATATGGACGGCTTCTTCAATGATCTCCGCGATGCCTATCGCGATGCGGTGCAGGATTTCGCCGCCGCCGGCTGCCGCTATCTCCAACTCGATGAGGTCAATATCGCCTATCTCTGCGACCCGGAGCAGATCGCCGGCCTCAAGGCGCGCGGTGAGGAGACCGAAGGCCTGCTCGGCCGCTATGCCGAATTGATCAATGGCGCCATCGATGGCCGGCCGGCCGATATGATGATCACCATGCATCTTTGCCGCGGCAATTTCCGCTCCATGCACATCGCCTCGGGTGGGTATGACCCGGTGGCGGAGGTGCTGTTCAACGGCATCAATGTGAATGGCTATTTCATGGAGTATGATGACGAGCGCTCGGGCAGCTTCGCGCCGCTGCGCTTCCTGCCCAAGGGCAAGACGGTGGTGCTGGGCATCGTCACCTCCAAGCGCGGCGAATTGGAAAGCCGTGATGAATTGCTGCGCCGGATTGAGGAGGCGGCGAAATACGCCCCGCTCGACCAATTGGCGATCAGCCCGCAATGCGGTTTTGCCTCGACCGAGGAGGGCAATCTGCTCACCGTGGAGCAGGAATGGGCCAAGCTGCAGCTTTGCGTCGATGTCGCGCGCGAGGTCTGGGGCGCGGTCTGAGCCGACTATCACGGCCGGGTCCGATAAACCCGGCCATAGCCCGAGGGCTGCAATCGGCGAGCAACACCGATTGCCAAGCCCCGCCCGATACCGCAGTCTTCCCGGCATCGAGGTGCGAGGAACGCGCCCGGTGTTCAGGGAAGGACGTCAAGGGCCATGGATGAGCTCTCATCGCGCCAATGCGCCTTGAAGGAGGCCTTCACCCAAGCGCGTGGCTATTGGAGCCCGACCTGGGACCAGGTCCTCGCACTCGATGCGGATTTCTTTGAAGCCTATATGAACTTCTCCTCAGTGCCCTGGCGCCATGGCGTGCTGGACCCAAAGGTGCGTGAGTTCATCTACATCGCCATCGACGCATCAACCACGCATCTGCACGCCTCCGGCACCCGCGTGCACATGAAAAACGCGCTGCGCTACGGCGCCACCCAGCAGGAAATCATGGAGGTGCTGCAGCTCATCTCCGTGCTCGGCATCCACAGCGTCACCCACGGCGTGCCGATCCTGATGGAGGAGATGACCGCGGCTGGCCGTGGCGGCGAATTGCCGAAACCCGGCGAGGGTGGTGAGCGCGCCGCCCGGCTAAAGGCTGAGTTCACCGCGGCGCGCGGCTATTGGTCCGCATTATGGGATGATGTGCTGGCACTCTCGCCCGATTTTTTCGAGGCCTATATGCGCTTCTCCTCGCTGCCCTGGCAGCATGGCAGGCTGGAGCCGAAGGTGAAGGAATTCATCTACATCGCGATCGATGCCTCCACCACGCATCTCTATGCCCCCGGCACCCGCATCCATATCCGCAACGCCATCGGCTATGGCGCGACCAGCCAGGAAATCATGGAAGTGCTGGAGCTGATCTCCGTGCTGGGCATCCATAGCACCACACATGGCGTGCCGATCCTGCTGGAAGAGCTCAAGGCCGCCGGCAAAACCTGAAGAACCGCAATCAAGGGAGGACAACACAATGAAAATCAGCCGCAGAACACTGGGCCTCAGCGCCACGGCCCTCAGCCTGCCCAGCCTGGTGCAGGCGCAACCGGCCACCATCAAGCTTGGCTTCACCGCCGCACTCACCGGCCCCTTCAACGAGTTTGGCGAGGGCATCAACCGCGGTGCACAGATCGCGGTGGAGGAATGCAACAAGGCCGGCGGCATCAATGGCCGCATGGTGGCCCTCGCTGAGGTGCTGGACGACCAGCTGGTGCCCGACCGCGCGGTGCAGAACCTGCGCCGCATCCTCGATAATCGGGAGATCGTCGGCCTGATGTGCCCCTCGGGCTCCGGCCCAACGCTCGCCATCGCCGATATGATCCAGGCCGATGGCCGCCCGATCATCAACCCGCAGGCGCAAACCCCCGCCATCGTCTACCCCAATGGCCTGGACAAGCCGCCCCGGCCGAACCTCTTCTCCATCTCCATCAGCAATACCGTGGAATCCGAGAAACTGGCGGCGGCCTTGTCGCAATACAGCCGCGTCGGCATCGTCCATGAAAGCACCGGCTATGGCGTCACCGGCGCCGAGCTGGTGCGCCAGGAGCTGGTCAAGCGCAAACCCGGCCTGCGGGTGACGGTGGAGAGCTACAATCAGCGCGCCCAGGACATGACCGCGCAGCTGGTGCGGGTCCAGCGCGCCAATGCCGAGGCCATGCTGGTGATCGGCTTGGGCGCCGATTTCGCCGTCATCCGCCGCAATATGAGCCGGTTGAACATGAACCTCGCCCTGTTTGGCGCGGCCGGCGCCGTCACCATGCCCTATATTGAGGGCGCGGGCGATCTCGTGGCCGGCACCCGCGCGGTCAACCACGCCGCCTTCGGCCGCCGGCCGATGCATGGCGCTGCGGCGAAATTCGTCGATCTCTACCGCGCCAAATTCGGCACTGACCGCTGGTACGGCCAGGATGCCGCCAATCCTCTGATCTCGCTCGCCGCCACCGTGGGCAGCGGCTATGACTGCATCAACCTGCTGATCGACGCCATCCGCCGCGCCGGCTCCACCAATGCCGCCGAGATCGTTCAGGCCCTCGATCAGACCCGCGATTTCGAGGGTGCCACCATCCAGAAGATCAGCTTCACCCCGCAAAACCATGTGGCGCTGAAGCTGGAGGATCTGGGCACCTATGAGATGCTCAAGCGTGGCGATCGCGTGGTGCTGGAACTGCGCGACTAAATGATGGACGACTTCTTCTTCTCCTTGCTGCTGGCCGGGATTAGCGTGGGCGCTGTCTATGCGCTCATCGCCCTCGGCCTGAATCTGACCTTCTGGACCACGAAGACGATGAATTTCGGCCAGGGCTCGCTGATGATGCTCTGCGCCATGCTCACCGTCTTCCTCTCCAGCCAGGGGCTGGCCATGGCGCTGGCGGTCTTTGGCAGCCTGCTGGTGGTGGCGGCTTTTGGCGTCTTCATCGAGCGCTGGACGGTGCGACCGGCGCTGCAGGCCAGTGGCGGCAGCATGGGTTGGGTGGTCTCCACGCTGGGCTTTGGCATTTTCCTCCAGGGCGTGGCGGCGAAGTATTTCGGCTCCCAGGCGGTGGCCTTTCCCGATGTGGTCTTCACCGCGCAGGATTTCGTCACCGTCTTCGGCCAATATGTCTCGCTGCAATATCTGGTGGTGCTGGCGGTGGCGGTGGCGCTGATCCTGGCGCTGGAGCTTTTCGTGCGCAAAACAGTCTGGGGCCAGGCGGTGCATGCCGTCTCGCTCGACCCTGAATTGGCGCTGGTGCAGGGCATCCCGGTGCGGCGGCTGGTGCTGGGCTCCTTCATGCTCTCCTCTGCCCTGGCCGGGGTGGCCGGCGTGCTGATTGCGCAGATCGGCGGCACGGTGGACCCGGCCTTCGGCTTCGACCTGGTGCTGCTCGGCTTCGTCGCTGCGGTGCTGGGCGGCATGGGCAGTTCCATGGGCGCGCTGGCCGGCGGGCTGCTGGTGGGCATCATCAGCAAGCTGGTCGGTGGCTATGTCTCCACCGCAGCCGAGCACGGCATCGCCTTCGCCCTGCTGATGATGGCCCTGGCGCTGCGGCCACAGGGGCTGTTTGGCAAAGCTGAGGTCAGCAAGGCATGAACCGGCTTCGTGCATTTCTCAGCGCGCTGGTGGCCGATTGGCGGCTGCAAGCGCTGCTGGTTCTGGCGCTGCTGCTGGGCGCGCCGCTGCTCTCGCCCGGCACGGTGCAGATCGCGAGCTTCGTGCTCATCGCCGCGATCTTCGCCCAAAGCATCAACCTCCTCACCGGCCTGGCCGGGCAGATCTCACTCGGTCATGCCGGCTTCTTCGGCATCGGCGCCTATTGCACCGGCGCGCTGGTGAAGACCCATGGTCTGGATGTCACCCTCGGCGTGCCGCTTGCCGTGCTGCTGGCCGGGGTTGCCGGCTGGCTGCTCTCCTTCCCCGCCAAGCGGGTGCGCGATGTCTATCTGGCGATGATGACGCTGGGCTTTGGCATGGTGTTCTTCGAGGTGGTGCGCGAGTGGAACAGCGTCACCGGCGGCACCATGGGCCTGCCCGGCGTGCCCTCGGCGGCGCTGCGCACGCTCAGCATTCTCGGCGTTAAGGTGGATGGTCTGGCCTATTTCCAGCTGCTGCTGCTCATCACCGCGGGCACCATGCTGATGGTGCGCAACCTCACCCAGTCGCGCATCGGCCGCGCCTTCTATGCCATCCATATCAGCGAGATCGCCGCCGGCAGCATCGGCATCCCGGCCGGCGCCACCAAGCAATTGGCCTATGCGCTCTCGGGCGCGCTGGCTGGGCTGGCGGGGGCGCTCTACGCCCATCTGGTGGGTTATCTGGGGCCGGAAAGCTTTGCCCTGCCGCGCTCGATCGAGGTGCTGGTCATCGCCATTGTCGGCGGGCTGGGCAGCATCGCGGGCCAGGTGCTGAGCGCCACGCTCTTCACCTTCCTGCCCGAGCGGCTGCAGGTCTTCGCCGAATGGCAATTCATCGCCTATGGCCTGATCCTCACCTTCTCGCTGATCATCCTGCCCAAGGGGATCGGCGGCCTGCTCTTCGAACCGCCGCGCTTCATCCGCCCGCGCGCCCGCGCCCGGGCAGCCATGCTGCGCGCCGATGCCGCGATGCTGCGCCCGGCCGATCAGGGTGCTGCCCTGGAAGCCGAGCGCATCACCATGCGCTTCGGCGGGCTGGTCGCGGTGGATGACGTCTCGTTGCGATTGGAACCAGGGCGCATCACCGCCCTGGTCGGGCCGAATGGCTCGGGCAAAAGCACCCTGGTCAATGTCATCACCGGCATTTACCGGCCCAGCGCCGGGCGGGTTCGCTTCGCCGGGCGCGACATCACTGGCCTGGCCGACCACCAGGTGGCGGCGGCGGGCGTGGTTCGCACCTTCCAGGACCCGCGGCTGGTGCCGCATTTCACCGTGCGGGAAAATCTGCTGCTCGGCGCCCATCGTCAGTTGCGCCATTCCGGCGTTGCGGCGGTGCTGGCCCTGCCCGGCGCCACTGCGGAGGAGGCCCAGCAACTCGCGCTGGTCGAGGCCGTGCTGGCGCTCGCCGATCTCACCGCCATGGCCGACCGCCCGATCGATACGCTGCCCTATGGCACCCGCCGCATGGCCGAGGTCGGCCGCGCGCTGCTGGCCCGCCCGCAGGTCATCCTGCTTGACGAACCCGCCGCCGGCCTCTCGGAGCCCGAGATGGAGCGCCTCACCCAATTGATCCGCGACATGAAGGCCATGGGCCTCGCCATCCTGCTCATCGACCATCACATGGATTTCCTCGCCGATCTGGTGGATGACGTGGTGGTGCTCGATAGCGGCCGGATGATCTATCGCGGTGACATCGCCGGCATGCGCGGCGACGCCCAGGTGATCGCAGCCTATCTGGGAGACGAGGCCGCCCATGCTTGAACTGCAAGGACTGACAGTGCGCTACGGGGCGGTGCAGGCGCTGGAGGATGTCTCGCTGCAGGCTGGGGCAGGGGGCATCACGGCCATTCTCGGCGCCAATGGCGCGGGCAAATCCTCGCTGATGCGTGCGGTCTCCGGCATCGCCCCGGTGACGGCCGGGCGCATCTTGCTCGATGGCCAGGACATCACCGCCCTGCCGGCGGCGGAGCGCGCCAGGCTCGGCATCGCCCATGCCATGGAAGGCCGCCGCCTGTTCCGCCAACTGACCGTGGAGGATAATCTCAAACTGGCCTGGAGCTTCGGCGCCCGAAAACTGCCGCTCGCCACCGCGCTCGCCCAGACCTATGAGCGCTTCCCCATCCTCCAGGAAAAGGCGCGCATTGCCGCGGGCCTGCTCTCCGGCGGCCAGCAGCAAATGGTGATCCTGAGTTGCACCACCATCCGCAGCCCGCGCTGCCTGCTGCTCGATGAGCCCTCGCTCGGCCTCGCCCCGATCATCGTGCAGCAGATCTACGCCTTCATCACCGATTACGCCGCACGCAGCGGCATCATCGTGGTCATCGCCGAGCAAATGGCAGCCCTGGCGCTGCGGGTCTCCAGCCATGGGCTGGTTTTGCGGCGCGGCCGCGCCGTGCTGCAGGGCAGCAGCGCCGAATTGCTGCATGGCCATGACGGCAAGACATTGGCTGCGACCTATCTCTAGGAAACCCCAAACCATGCCCCTCTCCCGCCGCGCGCTGCTGGGCAGCACCCTCGCCCTGCCGGGGCTGGCCCAGGCCCAGGGCTTCACCGAAGGCCGCCCGGTTTCCATCGTGCTGCCCTATACGCCCAGCGCCGGGCAGGAGGTGACCAGCCGCATCCTGACCGAAGGTTTTACCGAATATTTCCGCGGCGGCACCTATGTGAATGAGCACCGCCCGGGCGCCGGCACCACGGTCGCCGCCCGCCACGCCGCCCGCGCCAGGCCCGATGGCACCACGCTGCTCCTGGCCACCAATGTCACCTTCACCGTGGCGCAATTCGCCTATCGCAACCCAGGCTTCGACCCGGATGCCGATTTCGCCCATATCTCGCTGCTCAGCGAGGCGCTGTATTTCCTCGCTGCCAACCCGAAATGGCAGAGCGTGGAGGAGCTGGTGGCAGCGGCCAAGCGCCGGCCCGGTGAGCTGGTCTTCACCAGTTGGGGCGTGGGCTCGGTCGCGCATCTGCTGGGGGTGGATTTTTGCCGCCGCAACAGCATCGAGATGCTGCATTTGCCCTTCAACGGCACGCCCCCGGCGTTGATCGAGATCATTGCCGGCCGGGCGGATATGATCTTCAGCACCATGGCGGCCGCCTTGCCGAGCGTGCAGTCCAATCGGCTGCGCGCACTGGCCACGCCCTCCCCGCAGCGCATCGCCTCCTACCCCGATCTGCCGACCATGCAGGAACTCGGCTACCAGGACTTCGTGATGCTGCCCTGGTACAGCCTCTCGGCGCCCGCCGCCACGCCGCCCGCCCTGCTGGCCCAGTTGGAGGAGGCTGCGATGCGCAGCTTCGCCACCCCGGCGGCGGCGGCCAAGCTCACCGAGAATGGTCTGGTTCCCGCCGGCCGCGGCCGCGCCGATATGCTGGCGCGCATTGTGGAAGACCGCCGCCGCAACCAGGAGCTGATGCGGGTGGCCGGCATCCAGCCGGAATAATCCGCCCTGGTTTTGCTGCGGCCTAAATTTCTATATCGGGTCATGCCCTGACAATATTAGAATCAGGGCCGTGTTCGAGTGAGTTCGCCACGGGAGGTTCAGACCTGATTGGGTTAGCTGCGTTATCGCCGCGATCCTCATGACGCTGCTGAATGCCGTGCTCAGCCTGATCGACCCGGTCCAATCATCAGAGGCGGCGCCTACCAGGCTTGGTTGTCGGGCGGGTTCTGGGGCAATTGGCCCTTAGGATTGTGCTTTGCGCAGCTGCCCTCGATTGGCTTCGGCCTGCGCGATCATGAACGCCGGGAGGCGCGGTTCATCAAGTTGCTCCGGCGCTGCCATTGTCAACGCAGCCGCCGCCGCAGTGCCGAACCCGTGGCATCCACCGCCACCACGCAGGCCAGGATGGCCAGCAGAATGGCCGAGACCTGATCATAGGCCATCAACCGCAAGGCCGCGATCAACTCAAAACCAATGCCCCCAGCGCCAACAATGCCCAGCACCGCCGAAGCGCGGAAATGATACTCCCAGCGATAGAGCGTGATATCGGCCAATTGCGGCAGCACCTGCGGCAGGATGGCGCGCTGGATGATCTGCAAAGGCCCAGCCCCCGCAGCCCGCGCCGCCTCGGCCGGGCGCGGGTCGCTATGCTCAATCGCCTCGGCATAGAATTTCCCCACCATGCCCACGCTGTGCAGCCCCAGCGCCAGCACCCCCGGCAAAGCGCCAAAACCCACCGCGGCGACAAAGAGAATGCCCATGATGATCTCAGGCACCGAGCGCAGGAAGGAGAGCAAAAGCCGCGCTGCCTGCTGCACCAGCGCATGCGGCGCCGTATTCACCGCCGCCAGCAGCGCCAGCGGCAGTGAGAAAGCCACTGCCAGCGCGGTGCCGGCAATCGACATCGCCAGCGTATCCGCCAGCGGCCGCAGCCAACTGCGCCAGCGGGTGAAATCGGGCGGGACCATTTCCGAGGAAATCTGCGCCACCGCCGGCCAGGCATCTGCAAAGCGCTCAGCATCAAAAAACCCGGTCACAGCCAGCGCGCCCAGCGCCACCGCCAGCACCGCCGCCGCCAGCGTCGCATGGCGCCGCCCCGTGGCAGCATCCGCAGCCAGAATGGCGGCGTGGCGGCTCATCCGCGCATGTTGCCCAGGTCAAGCTCCAGCAGCCGCGCCGTCTCGCGCAGAATGTCATAATCGCGGTCCGAGGCAGCGGCGAAGCCCTCCACCCGGAAGGAGCGCAGCACCTCCGTGTCCCGCAGCTCCAAAAACGCGGCGCGGATGGCGGCCTTCAGCGGCTCGGCCAGGCTGCCCTGCATGGTCATCGGATAGTTCGGAATGGGGGCTGAGAGTGCCACTTCCACCACCCGCGCCGGGTCGATCACCTGGCGGGTGATCAGGCTGCGGAAAATCGCCTCCGACAGCCCGCCTGCCGGCACCTGGCCGGACTGCACCGCCCGCGCCACCGCATCATGCGCGCCCAAATGCACGACACGGTAATCGGCGCCACCACGCAGCCCCGCGCGTTGCAGCAGCAGCGCGCGTGGCACGAGATGCGAGGAGGTCGATGCTTGGTCGCCAAAGCCCATGGCCTTGCCGCGAATATCCTCCAGCGCCCGCACGGGCCCGCCGGCGCTGGCGATGATGATGGATTGATAGGTGGGCGCGCCGCGCTCCACCCCCACCGCAAAGGCCTCGATCGCCGGCGCCCGGGTCTTGGCCAAGACATAGGAGAAGGGCCCAAAATACGCCACCTCAATGCGGCCAAAGCGCATGGCCTCGATCATCGAGGAGTAATCGGTGGTGACAATGATCTCCACGCTGCGCCCCAGCCGCTGCTCCAGATAATTCTTCAGCGGCTGGGCGTTCTGGATCAGCGTCGAGGCATTCTCATCGGGCAGCAGCGCCACGCGAATGCGCCGCGGGTCGGCCCCCTGGGCCAGGGCAGTGCCCGGCAGCAGCGTGGCAAAGGCGGCGAATTGACGACGGTTCATGCGTATTCCTCTTGGGCGGCTTGGGGCCGTTGGGCGGCGCCGTAAATGCGGGCGATATCGGTTTCGGCCAAAAGGGCAGGGGGGCCATCAAACACCACCGCACCCGCCGCCAGCGCCACGATCCGCTCGGCATAGCGCCGGGCGAATTCCACCTGATGCAGGCTGACAATGGCGGTGATGCCATCCTCGCGGCAAATCCGGGCCAGCAGGTCGAGCACCCGCTCGGCGGTCACCGGGTCCAGGCTGGCAACGGGTTCATCGGCCAGCATCAGCCGGGGCCGCTGCACCAGGGCGCGGGCAATGCCCACACGCTGCTGCTGCCCGCCCGAGAGCGCATCCGCCCGCGTCAGCGCGCGCTCAATCAGGCCCACCCGGTCCAGCGCATCCAGCGCCCGCTCCCGCTCAGCGCGCGATGGCGGCAGCAGGGCGGTCCAGGGCCGGCGCTGCCCCAACAAGCCGATCAGCACATTGTCCAGCACGCTCAGCCGGCCGATCAATTGATGCTGCTGAAACACCATCCCGGTCTGCCGCCGATGCGCCCGCAGCCGGCGCTGAATGGGCGCACCATCCGCCCCCAGCACCTGGCCGGCACTCGGCCGCGCCAGGCCATTCAGGCAGCGCAGCAAAGTGCTCTTTCCCGCGCCCGATGGCCCCAACAGAACGGTAAAACCACCCGGCGCAAAGGCCAGATCAACCCCGCCCAAGGCCACAACATCGCGGCCATAGCGAACGCTCAGCCCGGCCACAGCAATGGCCGCCAGCAGATTCAATGATGTTTTGGTGTCAGGAGCCAAATGGCGGTTCGGTTGCATCTCCGGATGTGGGATAGCCGCTCCGGGATGATAAATGGATGACAGCTGGATGAAACAAGACAGGCCGCTGATCGTGGTGACCAACCAGGCCCACCCCGACGCGCTGGCGGTGCTGGCACGCTTTGCCCGCATCGACGCCAACCCCGCCGAGGCCCCCTGGCCGCGGGCCGAACTCCTCCGCCGCACCGCCAGCGCCGATGGCCTCCTGGCATTCATGACCGACCATGTGGACGCCGAATTCCTCGCCCATTGCCCCGATCTGCGCGCCATTGGCTGCGCCCTGAAGGGGGCGGATAATTTCGACCTCGCCGCCTGCCGCGCCCGCAATGTGGCGGTGGCCGTGGTGCCGGATTTGCTGACCGCACCCACCGCAGAACTCGCGCTGGGCCTCATGATTGGCCTCGGCCGGCATATCCGCGCCGGCGATGCGCTGGTGCGGGCGGGCAGCTTTGCCGGCTGGCGGCCCATCCTCTTCGGCGCGGGGCTTGAGGGCGCTGTGGTCGGCATTATCGGCATGGGCGCGGTGGGCCGGGCCATCGCCGCCCGCCTCGCCGGCTTCGCCTGTAAAAACATCATCCATCATGACCCGGCGGTGCCAGGCTCCACCGGCCTCGCGGCATTGCTCGCCACCGCAGATTGGGTGGTGCTGGCCGCACCGCTGAACCCCGCCACGCTGCACATGATCGACGGCGCCGCCCTGGCCAGAATGCGGCCCGGCACGCTGCTGGTGAACATCGCCCGTGGCTCGCTGGTCGATGAGGCGGCGGTGGCCCAAGCCCTGCAATCGGGCCATTTGGCCGGCTATGCCGCCGATGCCTTCGAGCTGGAAGATTGGGCGCGGGCCGAGCGCCCCGCCAGCATCCCCGCCGCCCTGCTGGCCCATCCCCGAACCCTTTTCACCCCACATCTCGGCTCGGCGGTGGTGGAGGTGCGGCGGCAAATCGCCGTGCAGGCCGCCACGGCGCTTGCGGAATTCTTCGCCGGCCGCCCCATGCCCGGCCAGCTCTGAGCGCATTAAGCCTATGTTCAAGCCTTGCGGCTTCGCAAGGCAACTTGGAAATTGCGGCAAAACAAAAGCTAGCAGTCTGTCGGATTCCCACCCCCTCGCGGACATTGCACACTACCCGCATGGCAACCTTCGTTCCGTACAACCGTGACCAGTCCTTCCTGCTGCCGCC
>Ga0214921_10004585_pt1 | contig 20233 bp, 22 predicted proteins | sample LL1505_MetaG_FD_177992 | JGI IMG/M metagenome (GOLD analysis project Ga0214921, IMG submission 177992) | Freshwater microbial communities from Lake Lanier, Atlanta, Georgia, United States - LL-1505 | ecosystem: Environmental > Aquatic > Freshwater > Lake | place: USA: Georgia | collected...
CACTGCCACATTCGCGGCAAGTTCTCCGGCAAAAATAAAAAACATAACCTCGTACTACCTAACTCCTTCGTCATCGTTTCTCTCAGAACTTGGGAATCCACTCCACATAACTGCGACCTATTCTGTTTGCGGGGGCTCTGCCCCCCGCACGCCCCCCATATCGCGTAATTTTTTCATTTAATTCTATTGGTATAATATATAAAACATGCCTTGCAAATACAAAGATATGTTTGGAAAAGTGGGAGAAGGACCGCATTCATATAGATTATTTAATATAGCAGTTGTAGATGTAGTATTCACAATTTTAGGTGCATTTGTTATCTATCTATTTTATCCACAATATAGTTTTCTTTATATTCTAGTTATTTTGTTTATAACTGGCATTATTATGCACCGTTTATTTTGTGTACGAACCACTGTAGATAAATTTCTGTTTAGAGGTAATGAATTTGAAAATAAAATAATATAAATTACAATTTGCACTTATGGATACATTTCATTACAATTTTAGGTAATAGCTCTTTTATTATATAAATTTTGTATGATCTATATAATATAGATAAATGTACTTGGAAATTATTAGTAAATTAATCGGCGAATCTTTATTGAGTTTTTATTCTATATTTGTTAAAAAAATAAATGTCGATTTAATCCTACAAGTATGGAGTCGATTTTTCGCATATGTAATTATTTCATCGGTGTTTGTTGATTGGGAATTCATTTATAAGTCAATTCTTTCCAGTTATGGAATACTATTATCAGCTACAACGTTAGCTCATGTATATACATCTTATCGTAGTTTTCAATTATTAGATAGTGGTGTAGCTACTACTATATTCTATATTTATCCAATTATAATACTATTGTTATCGGGCACTTCACTCTCTCCTATTTTATTAATTCCACTACTTGGCGTCTATCTAATCGCAAACGATTTTAATAATTCAAAAGATGCCAGAAGAGAACCATATAAAAATGATTCTCATGAAAAAGACGTAATAAAGAAAAACACACAAATGAAGGAGGACTTTTGGAACGAAGGTATTTTTATGGCAATAATGGCAGCACTAACAGAAGCGATCATATTCTATTTTGTTAAAAATATAAAAACATTGAATAACTGGAACCATTTATTTTTATCATATTTTGTCGGCGCGGTTGTATTAACACCCTATTTATGGAAAAACATAGTTAATATGGAATTATACGGAGGAGTATCATTATCATTAGCAGTGAACGCATTCATTGGGTTATTTGGTTATTATCTACGATTTTATGCAATTACAAGGTTAGATACTTATATATATGCAGTATTATCATACTTTGGTATTGTTATGTCTTATGTATATGGTGTATTTTTAAATAATGACAAAATTACCATACAAAAAATAATAGGTACATTATGTATTGTATTAACCAATTTATATACAATGAAATTTCTATAAAAATATTATATTACAATATATATAAATGATAAATTGTAATAATGATTTGATAGTGTGTATAGATAATTTAAACAGAAAACAATCTCACCCATCGGTTAATAAGCTATATGAAAAACTATTCAATAATATAATTCAAAAAATAAGAAACAATAAAGAAATAACAAAAGAAGATTTTGATTTTATTGAATCATCGTCATCTAAGCAGAAAATGATAATAATACGAGAATATAATAAGAAACAAAAAGAAAATACAAATATATTACAAATAATTCAAAATTCAGGGTTGAGATAATATATTTACAATACGATTTGCAATTTAATTTTTTGTTTCAAATCATATTCATCTCCAAAATAATACATTTTAAACGAATGTGTTGAATATATTTCCAAATCAACCGTTAATTTAATATTCGATTGTATTTTAATATCCGACAAATATACAGTATATTTAAAGTAGCCATCCAATTGTGTTTTATCTAATATAATACCTTGATGTAAGTTTTCCATTACATCTGGGTTCTCATTACATAATCGCATTATTTCACAGTTATTTTGTACTTTTTTGATTAATCGCATCCGTTTATTAATCAATTCTATGTTATTCGTCCAATAATCTAAAAACTGTTTTGCACTCGAACTTATATTATGAACCAAACCAAAGTGTATACAAAATATAGATTGATTTAATAAATCCACCAATCTGCGTATAGGACTACTTATATGAGAATATGTATCAATACCCATTAAATCGTGTTTTAAATACGCTTGTTCTGAATACAATACATATTCACCTGATACATTATTCCAATACTTAACAATATCTGGCAGATGTTCATCATTAATAATTTCGTCATTTCCTCGTTTAATGGCTACAGAACGAAAAATGCCGACTTTTTCGCGTGCCATTATTTTTCCACATTTTGTATTCATATAAATCATTAAATACTCTACTAGATCATGACTGTCTTTTATTTTTGAATCATGTTTTGATATTACGTATAATAAATTATTATAATGTTTATTCTTTAATAACGCAGGTTCTTCATAGTAATAGTTTTTGGATACTTTGATAATCGTATTTGTAATTTTGATTGTTTTCATATCAGTAATGATGTTTCCAGTGTTATCGATTTCAATATCCATACAAAAGGCAAATCGTAATTGTTTTTCAAAAAGACTACATAAATTATCGGACAATATAGAAGGCAGCATCGTACGATTTCTATCTGGTAAATAAATCGTAGATACACGAGTGGTTATATATTCCCACAAATCAAACGTCTCTAACCAAAAGAACACATTAGCAATATATATACTTACAACCCAATTTCCCTGTTCATTTTGTTTGATACTAAATGCGTCGTCCATGTCCAAACATCCTTGTGGGTCAATAGTAAAAACATAATCTTCGGTTCTATCTACAATACTAAAATTCGGGTTATTTCGTATTTTTTCTATAATCTCGTTTGTATCTTTAAACAATTGTCTCGTTTTTTTATTAAAATCGGATATACTATCATGTATGTTTTTACAATATAGTTGGTATTCATAATATGCATTCAATTCATTAACATCGCCCAAAACTTCTAATAAAATGCCTTGTGGGTGCTTTTGATTCCAATGTTCGAATTTAAAAACAACATATTTATTTTTTATGTCTTTTGAAAATCCGATTTTAATATCATACGGAATTAAAAAAACAGGCAATTTTGAATCATTGGGAACACATTTATACAACAACCGTTTTTTGTTATCACTTCTTCCGTATGTTTTGTTATTTTCTAATAACAATACTCCTGGTATTGTGGTAAATGTTCGAATTTGCGATTCTACTAATTCACCGTTGGATATAACAATATCATCTGTAAATAACCTCAAATCGAATGGATTAATATAATTTAATTGATTGTTCTCCATACTAGATTCTATGTCTACAAAATTCCATGATGTATATTTACGATCATGAATACATACACGATATTTTCTCATTGGTTATGTGCAATATACATTACTATATAGTAAAATATATTTATGTTCTTTTTTATTAACTTAAACATAACGCGCATTATATAATATACGAAATTATATGTCAAAAGTCGCATTCATTACGGGTATAACAGGTCAAGATGGTTCATATTTGGCTGAATTATTATTGGAAAAAGACTATATTGTATATGGTTTATTACGTAGATCATCTTCTATAAACACATTTCGCATTGACCATATTTTTAATAAATTAAAATTAAGATACGGTGATATGACGGACAGCACATGTTTAATTTCTATACTCGCTAATATTAAAACAGAACAACCTGATATGTATAGATTAGAAATTTATAACTTAGCTGCACAATCGCATGTAAAGGTATCATTTGAGATGCCAGAATATACTGCAGATACAGATGCATTTGGTACATTAAAGATTTTAGAAGCAATTCGCATTAACAAATTAGAACAAATTGCTAGATTCTACCAAGCATCAACTAGTGAATTATATGGTTTAGTTCAAGAAGTTCCACAAAAAGAAACTACGCCATTTTATCCACGTTCACCCTATGGAGTAGCGAAATTGTATGCATTTTGGATAGTGAAAAATTATCGAGAATCGTATGGATTATTTGCATCAAACGGTATTCTATTCAATCATGAATCAGAGAGAAGAGGTCATAACTTTGTAACGCGTAAAATTACAATTGGTTTAGGCAAAATATTACACCTTTTCTCATTTAAAACGCCCATTTTAAATGAGAACTCATAAATAATTCTTCTAGATTTTTCGTGTCTTATTTTTCTTGGATACACGTTTTTTTGGTCTTTTATATGTTATCTTTTTTGTATATTTCTTATTTTTTGTTTTATTTTTCCTCTTGCGAAATCCACCATATGATTCATTTAGAACTGCGGTCTCCCTATAATCTTCTGGTGGAATATTATATTTCCTTACTGTTTCACGTGCAAGATTTTCTAGTCTTCCCATAATTGCAGTGTTTAACCTTTTTTCCATTATATCTTTAATAATATTTTCTGTATTATCTAGCATTTCCAAACTGTCTTCTGCTAATTTTTCACTGTCATCTAACTTTTTTTTTTGTTCGGGATTTAGTTCATTATTCTGCTTCAATTCACGAATTCTTTCTAAATTATCAGGTAGGTTAACCCTAAAGTAATTTAAGTCTTTTTGAAGTGGTTCAAACATGGTTTCTCCATCGGTATTGTAATATTTTCTAATTGTTGCATCTGAAATAGGTGCAAAAAATGAATTAATTTTTTTAAGTAATCCATGGTTTAATTCAGCCATTTTACTCCTTTCTGAAATCATGATATTATTAAGTGAAACTGACATTATATATATAATATAGTTATAAAAACATATCTACTATTGATTTTACGCTTTTTCATATTTTTACCTATAATAAAATGGGCGTTTTAAATGAGAAAAGGTGTAAAAGGAGAAACAGACCGTTTGGTTATGGGTAATATAGATTCTCAGCGAGATTGGGGTCATGCAAAAGATTATGTCGAAGGTATGTGGCGCATATTACAGCATGATTCCGCAGATGATTTCGTATTATCCACTGGTGAAATGCATAGTGTGCGTAAATTCATAGAAAAGGCGTTTGAATTGAAAGGCATTCATTTAGGATGGAAAGGTGAAGGTGTTAATGAAATTGGATACGATACAAATAGTGGTAAAGAATATGTATTTATTGATGCCAAATACTTTCGTCCAGCTGAAGTCGAGTTATTAATTGGAGATTCAACCAAAGCAAGAACTATTTTAGGATGGATTCCTGAAATCAAATTTGAAGATTTAGTAAAAAAAATGGTAGATAATGACTGTATTTAGAAAAAATATATTTATATTATATATAATGGACCTTAAATATTACGATCTTATAAAAGGAGAACATGGTCGTACTGAAGATAGGTATGTTCTAAAACCAGAATATAGATATGATTCCACATTTAAAAATCCTACTCCAATAAACGCGGATATATCTGAATGGGAAAGGGTAGAAAATACACTCAAAACCCCTTTAAAATATGGGCCTTACGATATTCCAGCTTCTGACTACGGTTATGGCGAACAAATACATGACGTATTTAACAAAAGATACGCAGATAGAGTTGGCAGACAACAAGAACTTGCTGCGGGTACAATGAATCCAGTGGAATTTCAACATACTAAACAAAATACTGAAAACTTAGCTGCATTCAAGAGACTAGAACAACTAAAAAGAAGAAATCCAACTAGTATACCAGATGATATAATGGAAGAAGGTGAAGCATTTGATGAAACAAAACCAATCGATTATTATGTGAAATTGGAAAATGAATTATATACACGCGGATTTAAAGGCGGTAAATCACGTAAATCAAAGAAGTCAAAACAATCCAAGAAATTAAACAAATCCAAAAAATCGCGCAAATCTAGAAAATCACGCAAATCCAAGAAATAAGTAAAAAATATAATATATAAACAGTTCCCTTTATATATTATTATCCTCTCTATGCCACCAAAGTACAAAAAAACTTTTTCAAAAAAAACGAAAACCGAATTCAATAAAGAAAATGCAAAATGGTTAGTTATTGTAGAATCCCCATCAAAATGTGCTAAAATAGAAGGCTATTTAGGTCCAGATTATAAATGCATTGCATCAAAAGGTCATATTCGAAATATAGAGGGTTTAAAATCAATTGATACCAAAAAAGATTATTCTGTTAAGTTCTCCATTTTACCTGAAAAAAGAGGACACGTTCATACAATGCAATCCATTATTGGCCAGTTCTCCAAATCACAAATTATATTAGCTACAGATGATGATCGTGAAGGTGAGGCAATTGCATGGCATATATGCGATGTATTCGAATTGCCGGTAGATACGACCCAAAGAATTATATTTCATGAAATTACAAAAACAGCTATACAAAATGCGATTAAAATGCCAAAAACCGTTGATATGAATCTGGTTAAAGCACAACACGCGCGACAAGTATTAGATATGTTAGTTGGATTCAAAATATCACCTATTTTATGGAAACATTTATACAGCGATAAAGAGAACAGTTTATCTGCAGGTAGATGTCAAACACCTGCGTTGAGATTAGTATACGATAATGAGATTGAACGTAAAAATGGGAAAGGAGTCGAATATAAATATAAAATCAGTGGAAATTTCTTTTCAAAAAACATTGAATTCCAATTAAACAAAGATTTTACGAAAAAAGAAGAAGTTCTCCAATTTATGCAAAAATCGATTGATTTTAATTATGAAATCGCGATAGGTTCTCCAAAAGAAACAATAAACCATTCTCCAAATCCATTCAATACGTCCAATCTACTTCAAACAGCAAGTAATCTATTACATTTATCTCCAAAAGATACAATGGGATATTGTCAAATATTATACCAAGACGGGCATATAACATATATGAGAACAGAAAGTACCAAGTATTCAAAGGATTTTCTAACAGAAGCTAAAAAATACATACAAAACAAATTTGATGAAAAATACATTGGTACATTAAGTAAATTGGAGAACCACGCAGGCAATCCCCACGAAGCTATTCGAGCTACCCATATAGAACAATCGAATGTAGCATACACCGATAAAAGAATAGTATCACTGTATAAATTAATTTGGTCGAATACGGTGAATAGTTGTATGGCAGATGCAGTTAACGACGTAATAACCGTTAATATAACTGCACCGGATGATGCTATGTATACAAACAAAGTTGAAATACCGTTATTCCTAGGATGGAAAAAAAACAAAGAATTCGGAACAGCGAATCCAATATCCGAACAAAATACAGGAAAGGGTTTATTATTATTTTTTGAAACAGTTCTCCTATCAAAATCCCCGATCGTATATAATTCAATTGAAAGTATCGTATCATTTTATAACAAACATTCACATTATACAGAATCTAGTTTAATCAAAGAATTAGAGAACATGGGTATAGGAAGACCTTCCACATTTTCAATGTTAGTGGATACAATACAAGAACGAGGATATGTTAAAAAAACGAATATCGAGGGTGAAAAGTTCTCCTGTTTGGAATATAAATTGATTGGTAAAAAGATACAAGAAGTAAAAAAGGAAAAAATAGTAGGTAATGAAAAGAATAAGCTGGTAATACAACCGATCGGTATAATTATTGTCGAATTTCTTACAAAACACTTTGATACAATGTTCTCATATGACTATACGAAACAAATGGAAGATAAATTAGATATCATATCCAGTGGAAACGAAGAATGGAATATGATATGCAGCGAATGCAATACTACAATAAAGACACTTATAAAACCCATTTCAAAATTATCAAAAGAAGCGTATAAATTAGATGAAGAACATGAAGTAGTTTTTGCAAAATTTGGTGCTACAATAAGAACGAAAAATGAAACCGGCGAAATTGAATATAAACCTATAAAAAAGGACCTGAATATCGATTTTGAACGTTTGAAAAACGGTAATTATAAGTTAGATGATTTACTCGATTCAACACAACGTTCTCTTGGTAAATATCAAGAAAACGAAATAATGATTCGTATAGGACGTTATGGTAATTACTTAGAATGGGGAGAAATCAAAAAAAGTTTAAAGGATTGGGATGGAGATTTGATGGATATTACCTTAGATGAAGCAATTGACTTTATAAATGGAAATAGTTTACGAAAACCACCGAATATAAAAATAGTACGAGTTCTCAATGATAATTTGAGTATTCGAAATGGCAAATTTGGAGCATATGCTTTTTATAAAACCGCGAATATGGCTAAACCTCAATTTTTAAATATAAAAAAATTCAAAGAGGGGTTCTTAAAATGTGAGCCGCATATAATAATAGATTGGTTAAAAGAAAAGTATAATATAGAAATATAATCAAAATTCACGATCCATAATTTTCGGGTTCTCCAAATCACATTGAAATTCTTCAACAATATAATTATGTATTTCTTTATATACATGATTGTTTGGGTATTCCCTACAAGTATATAAATCAAATGCTATGTATTTTTTTTCTGGAAAAGTATGAATTGTCATATGAGATTCTGATAACAAATATATAATACTAATACCCTGTGGATCAAATGTATGTTCTATTTTTTGTAGTATATTGAAATCATATTTTTCACAAATAGAATCCATAACTGTTTTTAGTTGGTCGATATCATTAATTATGTTCTCATTTTTTATATTTTTAATATCAACAATGAGATGTTTTCCTGAATATTGTGTATTTGAAAACATTTGTACAATAAAATATAGTATGTAAATACATTTAAGTTGTAAAAAATTGAAATCATTTTATTGTATTTTATATAATAAAATTACACATATCGAAATATTAACTTGCTAACTAATTTACAACTAAAACACTAAAGTAATCTTTAATTAACACAAGCAACTACCGCAACATCTAATAAGAAAATGGCTTCAATTAACGAAAATACCAATATCAAAAACTGTCAGCTCGAAATTCATACAGATCCAGTAATCAATTACAATGAATTTAATGAACTATTTAAAATTAATCAAAATGATAAAAACGCAGACGAAACCTACAATTTTGGTATTTTAAAACTGGAAATGAAGGAAACGGAAGTATCGAAAACCCCAATATTTTTAGAATTCTCGGTTGACAGATCAGGGTCAATGGACGAAGTATGTAAAGATAATAATACAAAAATGCATCATGTTAAGAAAACATTAGTTAATATAATCGAATATATTGCTACATTAGACAATGCGAATGTCTATATTCAAATTGATATATTTGATGATCGTGTAGATACATGCATTGAATATGTTAAGGTCGATAAAAACAATTATATCTCGTTGATTGATACCATAAATAATATTAAATCTGGAGGTAGTACCAATATAGGCGCCGCATTAGAAAACGCAAAGGATGTAATCTCGCAAAAGATAACGGAAAACCCATTAATTAAACCACATCATATATTCTTAACAGACGGTTATACTACTACTGGAATTTCAATTAATTCACTATTAATGGATTTTATTTGCTATGATTATGCAAATGTAATGATCGGTATAGGAAGTGATCATAATTATAAAATGTTGCAAGATTTTGCTTCAAATCAGAAATCAGAATATCGGTTTATTGATAATGGTGAAAACTCGGGGTTAGTATATGGAGAGATCTTACAACGAATACTTCGTCCTGCAATTGAAGATGTTGAATTATCAATAGAAGATGGCGAATTTTACGATTGGAAAACAGATACCTGGGTAGATACATTAAAAGAAGATGTAATTGATAGCGAAGCTACTAAGATTTATCACATTCGAACAAAAGAACCATATTATGCTGAGGTTGAAATAAATGGTTGTGTTAGTGGTCCAAATAATATACATGGAAAACAATTATTATCTAGCGTTGAGGCTATACCTGATTTAGAAGATTATAATACAAATGAAACTTACTATTCCGATTTATCAAAATACATATATCGCCAAAAAACATTAGAAATTTTATCAATATGTAAAAATTATAAAAATGATCGATATACTACTGAAGCCAGAACAATAATAAAATTATTATCCAAATTTTTCAAGAATATGAGAAAATATATGAGAGAACATAAATTATTAAATGATAGTTTTATGACAATGCTATGCGAAGATATTATTGTAGCATATAAAACATTGGGTAGTCGTGATTCGCAAATGTTTTGTGGTGCACGTCAAGTATCACAAGGTAGTCAATATGCATATACACCTGGATATGATAATCATGAGAATGATAATGATGATACAATGCCACTATTTGATGCTCCAATTAAAGACAATGTATTTAGGCGTTCAGTGAATTTACGTAGATTTCCTGATATAAATACTGATTGGAGGGAATTGATCGATATTCCAACATCTATTGAAGAAGAAACTATGGATCAAAATGAAGAATCGAATTCCGAAGATAAAGACGAAGACGACATTGATAATTATATAACATCGTCCCGTAATAATGCAGCCGCTGATATGAATAATTTTGCATACTCTACTCCCGGTAAAATGCAAATGATGCGATCAATAAGTAAAAAATAGAAAATTAGAAAAAACAAAAAATAACATAATACCATAATATATAAATAAAATGGATTGTGGTGTTCCATATATTTTAGAAATAGTGTTTATTGTATTGTATATAACCTTTTTTGTTTATTTATTCGACAAGAAAACAGAAGGATTAATAATAATATTTTTATTGATTTTAACTATTTTTGCAGGATTCAAATTAATAAGTGATTTATACAATTTGGATAAAAAAGATGGATTAGTTAAATTTGATTTTCTAAACTTTAGTTCTCGTCTAACCGGTAGTACTACATTCAAATATTTTTTTGATTTTGGAACATATATAAGTAGAAACCCATTGCCGTTATGGATATTCACAGTATTACCTATCTCATTATCAATTGTATCATTATTATTAATTGTATTAACCGTATCTTATATAAAAAAAACCAAAAAAAATATTACGTTTGGAGACATTCCATTTGTACGTAAGCCTAGAAAACTGTTAGATGATTATAAAGGATTATTTATATCTAATTTTGTATTTCTTATTATATTTATACTTGGTACAATCGGGTTAAATAATATTAAAGTATCCACTGTATTTGAAAATGTGTTGAATAGTAATATAGATATCACAATAGATAATAAAAATCTTCAATTCTATATATTTGCATTGTATGTTATCATATTTATAATTTCTTGGGTAATGTTATCACATTCAAGTCAATTATTCCAACTGAGAACAGAACAATTATTTGCAGACGACTAATTTATTTGCGTTAGAAATAAATCTAAATATAACTCGTTATTATGTAATACAGTATAAAAATTACATAACATAATAATCATGAAATTTTACGAATCACATTATGAAGAATATCTGGAATCACACAAATCATATAATTTACATCCTGAATTAATTATAGTTAATGAACACATGCCGAAAACCATATCTCAAATGGGAAACATGATAATATATGGACCACCTGGAGTTGGTAAATATACTCAAACTCTTGCTCTTTTAAAAAAATATAGTTCAACTGATTTAAAATATGATAAAAAAATAACAATACAGACTGAAAAACAAACCTATACATATCATATTAGTGATATCCATTATGAAATAGACATGTCTATGTTAGGCTGCAACTCAAAAATATTATGGCATGAAATTTTTCTACAAATAGTAGAAATTATTTCAGTGAAGCATGAAAAAATTGGATTTATTGTCTGTAAAAATTTTCATATGATACATTCAGAATTATTAGAAATATTTTATAGTTATTTACAGCAATATTCGCATACATATTCTCCTATACAAATACACTTTTTAATCATTACAGAACATGTAAGCTTTATACCGAATAATATAATAAAATCATGTAAAGTCCTGAATGTTAAGCGTCCTACAAAAGAACAATATGAAGCTATCGCAATGAATACGAAACAATCAATCACCCAATGTGATAGTATATCGAATAATGAGAATGAACCATTAAATCAGAAATTCATTTCGCGTATTACAAATGTATCAAATACAAACAGTATATTTTTTAAAAACAATCTGAAAAAAACAATGGAACGAATTGACACAACCGGAATTTTAAATGGAAAAGAATTAAAATCATTTAATATAATAAAACCCGGGCAGGATTTACCAAAAGATGTTTTTAATATTATATGTGATAATTTGATACAAGAGATTACCAATCATAAAAATTTGTGTTTTACTACGTTTCGCGATAGTATTTATGACATACTGATCTACAATTTAGATGTCGCAGAATGTATATGGTATATTCTATATCACTTTATACAAAACAACAATTTATCTGAAAAAAATACATCTGATATATTAGAAAAAACATATACATTTTTAAAATATTACAATAATAATTATAGACCAATTTATCATTTAGAAAGTATTATGTTTTATTTTATAACTAAGGTACATAATTATGAATTATAAAGATGCTTGTGAATTATTAGAAATAGACGAGAATACTTCGAATATTACCGATGATATCATAAAAAAAAAATATAGAGTGAAGGCGTTATTGTATCACCCAGATAAAAATAAATCACCGGATGCTTCTGCCAAATTTCAAAAAATACACGAAGCGTATGATTTTCTATTAAACGAAAAAAACGACCATAAGTCATTTAATGACATTAAATCATACAAAGATTTATTGGCTGAGTTTTTAAAAGGCCTATCCGAAGGAGGATTGCAAAATGATTTTCAATATCGCATATTTAATACAATTATTACAAAAATTACACAGATGTGTGAAAATAAAGCAGTTGTATTTTTAGAAAAAATCGATAAAAAGCTATTATTAAAAATCTACGAACTCTTGTTAAAAAATCGCGAAATTTTTTACATTTCCGAACAATTTTTAAACCAGATAAACGATATAGTTAAGAAAAAAACGGAAAAAGATGAATGTATAATTTTGAACCCGATGTTAGAAGATTTATTCAATCATTCATTATACAAATTATATATTGAAAATAATTTATATTTAATACCATTATGGCACCAAGAATTGATATACGACATCTCAGGATCAGATCTATATGTTAAATCGATTCCAATATTACCGGATAATATAAGTATTGATAAAGATAACAATATATATGTAGATTTAACGTTTAATATGTGCGATATATGGGAAAAGGAAAAAATAGATATAGAAATCGGAGGAATAAAATTTGCACTGTATACAGAAAATTTAAATATAAAAAAACACCAGACTATATTACTGCGAAGAATGGGCATACCCAAACAATTAGATAATATTTTTGATGTAATACAAAAAGCAGATATTATTTTGCAAATTAGTTTGCATATGTAAGTTTACAGAAAATGGTCATTTCTATATTGATGTACATTGATAGAATTACCTCTATAAAACATTATCCATATAGAACAATTACTGCTATTGCATATTATATGTTTACATCTTGAAATAATCAAAAAAGATGCCATTAAATATTTCATTTCTTGATAATTTTTCGAATATGTATTTTCATAATGAACACCATTTTTCGTATACGACGTTGATATTTCATTTATAACTATTACATTATTTTTTTTTCTATTTTTCATATAATCCAAAAATTGCGATGAATCGGTTTGAATTAGTATTTGCATGTTTGGGTTGAGATTCGCAATTTCATCCAATTTATCAGAATATTCTTCAAAACTTCCCAATTTAATTTCATGACATTTATCTGTTCCTCTGTAATATAATGATATACAATTATTTACATTAATGTTATATTTCGCAATAAAATAGTTATATAATTCGATTATTTCACTAGAAGGAGAAAAATATTTTTGTATAAATGGAGTAATCTTAGTATAATCTACATCTTTATAATTATCAAATTGAAAACAATTCATATCTATATAAAAATATTTGTCATATTTTATTTCAATTAATCTATCATCATAATTTTCAAAAAAATCAAATACTATATCTGAATCTAATTTGTTGTTATAAATCTGAAATTGTTCTGAGCAATCTACTTGGATTGGCAATTTCTTTTCTTTATTAAAATAATCTATTATACTATATAGCCTTACTGAGCAACATGAAAAAAAACCATAATTATGCGTTATTTTTAACATATTATAAATAATATATGTAATATGTATATATAGTTTTACATGAAAAAATATACTAACATAAGTTAGTATATTTTTATTGATTTTTTTTGCATTTTAGTTTTTATTTGGTTATTATATATTTTGGATTATATTTTAAGTACTTTATACCTTTTTCTTAATAATCTTCTTCTTTGGTGCTTCTTCTACCTTTTCTACAGGAGCTTCAACAACTGGTGATGATACTGCTTTTTTTACAACTTTCTTAACTGGTGCAGGTGCAGCTACAACTGGCTCAGGTGCCTTTTCAACAACCGGTTCAGCCTCTTCTTCTTCATCACTGTCCTCTACAACAGTTTGTTGCTCCTGTGTTTCTTCTTCTACTTCTTCGTCTTCTGCCTTAGGGATGACTTGTTTTTCCAATACATTAATATCTTCACTTGATAATTGAATATGACACTTACCGTAAACACTTACAACCTCTCTTGGTTTAACAACACCTTGGACCATCTTCCAAGTTAAACCCCATCCTTTTCCACCAATCCAGATACCACCGCACTGTAATACACATGCGATATTACTCATCTTTGGTACAAAGTCTGGAGGAATTCTAGTTGGGTCATCGCAAGGGAAGATTAGATTTGATTGAGTATCATATAACTCAACTGCCCATTTCTCACTGTAATATGGTACTTTTGCACGAATAGATGGTGGCTTACTTGTATCGATTTTTTTTGTATCTTTATTTTTACTATATTTTAAGAATGGGAAGAATGTATGTTTACATAATTCCTTAGACATTTCTTCACCCCACCATAATTCAGAGTTCTTCACAGCATCATCTAAAATTTGATTTTCAAACTCCTTTAATTTTTGTAAAAACTCCTTTGTAGCTGCATTTTCATATTCAGAATTTGGAAATGTAAGTGAAATACTGTACTTGCCGTCCGATTCACCCTTTTCATCAATGTAATCTGAAATACCCCAAGTCATTAAAAGTGGAGTTGAAATATGAAGAGATCTGTTTGTTTGTTTACTAATCAAATTAATCGATTTTCCGCCTCTATCATTAATCTTTGGAACCATATACTTATTGGCTGATGGACTCCATTCTGCAACTGAAAGAACAACTGGTTTGGTTTGAGCAAAAGATGACATTGTATAATATACGCTTGTTATAATATTGTATACATTATAGTAAAATCTTTAAATCAATTTTTTACATTAGTTATTTAAAATAACACCGAAAATGGTGTTAACTTATTTTTGTAATATTTTTCTCAAGACAAATGCAGATACTGTATTCTAGTATACACTTATAATACAAATCGGAATCAATTATATGTGAACTATTAAATAAACACAGTGTTATGCAGTTATCTTGATCATTATAAATATATATAAATACATTATAAATTATAGTATTATATATAAATATTATAAACATGCAAGTTTTTTCAAAAATGTTAAACCATTATAACAATTCTGACACCGATGATACCAACAAAATAGATGACAAATGGGTATCATATAATGATTATTTTAAAGATAAAAATTCAATTACAAAATACAAATTGGACAAATTAAAGAAAATTGCAAAAATACATAAATTACGTGTATCTGGTAAAAAACAGGAGTTAATCACTCGGATAGAACAATATTTTATAACACTGAATAGTGCAATCAAGATACAATCATTGTTTAGGAAATATTTATCAAATAAATTATTACGTTCTCGAGGACCCGCTTTAAGGAACCGAAGATTGTGTATCAACGAAAGTGATTTTTATACATTAGAACCTTTATCCGAAATTCACCATTCAAACTTTTTTAGCTATATGGATGCAAGTGGTTTTATCTATGGTTTTGAATTAAATTCTTTAATTACAATGTTAAGGAAACAAGGAACTATTGTGAATCCATACAACCGAAATAAGGTAGACTTTTCTATAGTCAAAACCATTAAATATTTAGACAAACTTACCAAGATAATTTATAAAAAATCAAGCAGCGAACATATCGGAAATAACATAGATAATTCTTTTATAACCGACAATCAATCGTTAAGTAATCGACAAAATATGTTATTAAAAATTCATAATATAAGAACCAAAGATATTACTACTCGAATAAACGAACTATTTATAGAAATTGATTTGTTAGGTAATTACACACAAAGCGCATGGTTTAGCAATTTAGAAAAAAACCACTATTTAAAACTAATATTAGACTTATACGAAATATGGAATTATAGATCAAATATGTCAATAAATGTACGCAATCACATTTGTCCTTATTTTAATCCTTTTAACGACGGTTTAGAGAGTGTTTACGCAATAAGGAATATTTATATGAATAATGGAAGAAATTGCTCTCGCGAAGAAATACAAAAGCATGCATTAACGATTATGGAAAATATTATTTATACTGGAACTGACGTTGAATATAGAAAATTAGGCGTACTTCACGTTTTAACCGCATTAACATTAGTATCTATACCAGCAAGAACTACTTTACCATGGTTATATGAATCAATTATAGATTTTTAGTAAATTTTAGTAAAGTTAAAACTCGCGTTTATAAAAAATACTATAACATATTTAGGAATAACTTGATTTATCCAGCAATAAAAATTGAATAAATATATAAATGCGTTAAACTACTTAAAAAATAAGGTTATAATACTGTATATAAGATGGTAAGAACATCCAAGTCCGATAAGCAATCTGCTACCCCAGCTCCTACTGCAACTCCTGTTGAACAACCTGTCGCCGAGAAGACCCCAAAACAACGTGTTAAGAAAGTTAAGGAAGTCGCCGCTGCTCCTGAACCAGTTGTCGAGAATGTTAAAGTCGCAGTTGAACCTGTTGCTGAGTCTTCTGAAACAACCGCATATGCTAAGTTAGCTGAGTTCGGTGCTAAGCTTCAACAAGCCGCTGGATTTTTATCTTCAATGAAGGCCGACTACAAGACTCTTGAGAAGGCTGTTGCCCGTGAATTAAAGAACTCACAAAAGGCTTCTGCCAAGAAGAGAAAGACCTCAGGCAACCGTCAACCATCAGGTTTTATTAAGCCAACCCTTATCAGTGATGAGCTTGCCAAGTTTCTAGGCAAGGCTACTGGTACCGAGATGGCTAGAACTGAAGTCAGTAAAGAAATCAACGCTTACATTCGCGCCAAGGGTCTTCAAGATAAGAGTAATGGCCGTATCATCATCGCCGATGCTAGTCTAAGTAAACTACTTAACTTACAAAGTACCGATGAACTTACTTACTTCAACCTTCAAAAGTACATGAAGCACCACTTTATTAAGGCAGTTGTTGCATCTGCTTAAATATCAAAAAATACAAAACCACAAACATACAAAAATACAAAAATATAAAAATATAAAAATACAAAACAAACAGTTTATATAAATTTAATTTATAAAAATTAATATAAACCTATCGTGCTATTATAAATTATATAAAATGTCAGAAAACGTTAACTACCAGTTATTTGAAGAACAGCCGTTGTTTGAATCTAAACCAGAAAACGTCCAAACAGAATTGAACGACAATATTAGAATATTTGAAGAGTCTGTAAGAGATTACGTTAAAACATACAATCCAAACTTAGTCATATTAACGCCTTGTTTTGGTAGTTTGTGTTATGTAGATTATACTACATCATTATTAGATACACTTAATTTACTTCGAAATACGTATGGCATTAAAGTTAATGTACAATTTTGTAAAAATGATAGTTTAGTATCAAGAGCAAGAAACAATTTAATTGCAAAAGCATTATATTCGAAAGATACTACGCACGTAATGTTTATTGATAACGATATTGGGTGGGATCCTCATTCAATATTAAAATTATTAATTGCGAATAAACCAATAGTAGCCGGAATCTATCCATTAAAACACTACGATTGGCAAAAGTTAATTAAAGACCCATTAAATCCATATAATTCCAATGTAATACAATCATGGATTACTAAAAAAAATAATTCTCAATTAAAAAACTTTGTTGATGATGAGCATACAGTTCAATTTAATTTATTAAAGTACAATGTTAATTATCTGAATAATTATTTAGAAATTGAGAATAATTTAACAAAAGTTAAACATGCACCAACTGGATTTATGATGATTCAACGAAATGTACTTGAGAAAATGATGCAGGCGTTTCCATCTACTAAATACACGGATGATGTTTCATTTTTAAATCCGCCTGAAAATGAATATGCATATGCACTATTTGATTGTGGGGTTGAGAATGATCATTATTATTCAGAAGATTGGTTGTTTTGTCATAGATGGCAAAAAATGGGTGGAGATGTATGGATTGATGTATCAATTAACCTTACCCATACAGGAATTGAAGTATATCAAGGTTGTTATATGATGAATCTTATCTAAAAATTGAATTGTTAATATTTTTATTATAGCTATCTATAATAAAAACAGAATATAAGTTAAATGGAACAACAATCAAATAACGATACGATCATTATTATTAACGATACTAGCAGTACTAATTTGGTAAAAAAATACGAATCAGATAAAAATATCGATTATACGGTAGTTGAGATTAAAAAAGAAATTATAGAATTAAAAAGGGATATTCATGAAATAAAAAATGTAATGAAAGAAATGGCTATATTGATGAAATCAATTTATTTGTTTGAATATCAAACCCAAATAAAAGATTAATCAGACATTTCGACCACAGACATACTTTTTATTAATTTACTTGGTTCTATATTTAATAAATCATTTATAGTTAAACCATATTTTTTCATTTCTTTTTTTGCATTTTTTTCAATAAAATTGGTATTTTCGTTTATATTGTATTTGTATACATGGTCTAATTCCGTTGATACATCAGATAGATCAAGAATTTCCTTATAAAACTCCAATAAAATTACATATTTATCAATTTGCTGTTTTGGAATATCAATTGTATATTTATTTTGAAGCAATACATTTATAAGAATATACAACGACCATGATTGACAAAATACATCTTCTTCATTTATTTGCGCAGGATTGGTTAACCTAATATATTGAAATGTATAACCTTTTTTTTCAAAGAATGGCTGTATAACTTCATATGATACAGTTGGATCATATATTCCATAACCACTTTCAGTTGTATGATCCATGGCAGGATCAATCGAATATACCTTCTTATTTTTATTATCAACAATGAAACATTGATAATGGGTTTCATGATCATCTGCATTGATTTGAATATTGGTTGCAGTAAATATACCAAGACTTTTCCATTTTATTATTTTTTTACAATGTTCTATAATTTCCTTTTTTTTATCATCAAATGGCGGGTTATCGTATTGTTGAAATGCATCAAATGTTCTAATTTTATCTATATATTTTAATTTTGGAATAAAATGACGAATAATGATATTACGTATTTCTTCCATTCCCAATACCTCTTTCATAGAATGCAAACACCAGGAAATTGCTATATTTCTTAATACACCATCCCGTGTTTCATTTGATTTATTTTGCGAAACCATTATAATTATACTATATATTATATATAATTTTATATAATGTATAAAAAATAACTACATGAAATCAATTTTTGGATATAATTCAATTCATTTTATTTTTTTTCGTTTTATTATTTTTTTTACCACCTACTTTTGATTTTGGGTTTAGTTTTAAGCTATAATATCCTTCGCTTTTTGGGAATACTTCCGTACCATTTGAATTCTGTCGATTCCATAATTTCCTATAAACTAGTCTATGAATAGTATCTACTATTGGTATTCTGCCGTTTAGAACTTCTCTAGCCGTGATATTATATGCAAACTTCGCGCCAAGTTTTGCTCCATTTTTTACATTATTTAATGTACTACTATTACTATTTACTTTACTGCTATCGTTTTGTAATTTTTCGTATTTTTCTAAAGAACTGTCAATTACACCGACCGGAAAGAAAAATGAGACAAACTTTCTATAAAAATAAAATCTCAAATCCCTTTTTGGTAATGTAAATGCACCCTATCCATTTTCTGTTAAAGAAAATCTTGGGCTTGTCTCACATTTCACGGCTTTTAGCGGTTGGAGACTTTTATTAGTGTTGTATTCTCTTCTATACTTTTCAGG
>Ga0214921_10004586_pt1 | contig 20219 bp, 16 predicted proteins | sample LL1505_MetaG_FD_177992 | JGI IMG/M metagenome (GOLD analysis project Ga0214921, IMG submission 177992) | Freshwater microbial communities from Lake Lanier, Atlanta, Georgia, United States - LL-1505 | ecosystem: Environmental > Aquatic > Freshwater > Lake | place: USA: Georgia | collected...
CAGCCGGGTCGCGCCAGCACATGCACAGGCCGAAAACGCCGCCCGCACCAGGAGCCCATTACGATGTCAGGCTGGCGGGCCACGATGTCAGTGCCGTCGGCAATGATGCGGTCTTTTCCCATGGACTGGCACGCCAGTTCGGGGAAACAGTCGTCACCACCGGCGATGCCGATCAACTCAGACACCCAGGCAATCGCACTGATGTGCGGGTCGTACCACTCTTCAAAGTACACACGCGGGCGACGCTTGAGCGCAGTGGCTTCATGGGCAATGTCTGCCAAACGTTGCTGCATGGCATTGATGCGCTGCATGCCCTGCTCGGCTTGCCCGACCATTGCAGCGATCTGGTAAAGCATCGAGAAAATTTCAGCCACGCTGCGCTGGTTGAAGATGGTGACCTGCACACCCGCGCGTATTAACTGTGACGCAATATCGGCCTGCAAGTCAGAAAAACCGATCACGCAATCGGGCTTGAGCGCCACGATTTTGTCGATCTTGGCACTCAAAAAAGCGCTGACCCGGGGCTTGTCAAGCCGCGCCTGCGGGGGGCGCACCGTATAGCCCGAAATCCCCACAATGCGCCGCTCTTCCCCCAACAGATAAAGCCACTCTGTAGGCTCTTCTGTCAGGCAGACGATGCGTTGGGGGCCGAGGTTCATTTAAAAGCTTCGCTGGGCCATGAGGTGAAACGTGCGACCGACTTCCGGGTAAATCGACTTTAAACTCGCGCCACAACGCGATCGGTAGTTGTAATACTGTTGATCAGTCAAGTTGTTGAGGATGGCGGAAACCGTCCAATCTTCCACTCTTTCACTGTAACGAACATTCAAGGTCCCGTAGCCTGGCGTCTTGATACTGCAACTGTTTGAAAAATCATCTGTGACGCGCTGAGACGAGACAAACTGCGAAGTCAGTGACACCGTTCGCTTTTCTGACAGAAGATAGGAAAGCCGCACCGTCAAGCTCTGCGAAGGAACCATGGGGACTGTGCTTCCAGCGTAGGAGCCGCTTAGAAAAACCGCTTCGCGGTTTGCATACTGGATGCCTGCATCAACGGCTTTTGCAAGCTTTGCAGTGGCCTCAAATTCAACACCCGAACGCCTTGTAGGATCGAAATTGATGTTGCTGAATGAAGCAGGGTCATAGCCGATTTCATTGATCAGATCACTGCGGTAGTAGCGCACAGACCACTTGCCCCAACTTGGTTTGGAGCGATAACCCAATTCCATATCTTCGGACGTCTGAGGCTTTAGCAATGAAACCGCCGGACAGGCAGGTCCCCCAAAATCTTGGCAACCAAATTCATCTGCATTCGCTAATCGGAAACTTGTGCCCAACCGACTGAAAAGCTCTCCATTTGCACCGGCACGAATGGCTGCACCTATGTCCCAACTGGTATTGATGTTCTTGAGTTGCCCAACCGCTCCGCCGCTGATGGCGCGGTTCGCTGAGGTTTGGCGAGCACCGCCATAAATTTTTAGACCAGGCTCCTTCAAAGTTATTTCGTGACGGACATAAACCGCATCAGACCTCTGGTTGATTTTCGTTACACCGCGGTCTCTATCCTGCGACCAATTTTCGGTGTCCACACCGACCAAAAACCGTTGTTGAAAATATCCCTGATTAAATTCTCTCCAAGAGCGGACGGCTGCTCTGTTGGCGTTGGTAGCACTGCTAGGTTTGTAGTCAGGGTAAGGCGGACTGATAAAGACAGAATCTGTTTGATCCGTTCGATGACTCACATCTACCCCAACGCGCCAATCCCCGACAAACGTTTCCCCATTGACTTGGAAATTACGTTTTTCACTTTGAAAGTTGTCTTGTAACTTGTAGGTCTTTCTCGGATTGGTCGCAAAATCTGCCGGCGTGATACCCCCCGGCAAACCACCCTTGGACGATTGCGCTCCGATCCGAAAAGACAATTGCGAAGTCCCCTCTACCCAGGTGGCACTGGCCAAAGCATTGCGATCCTGATGCGCGAAGTTGGCCCGCTGATTGTCGGTAGTGAATGCGTTTGCATAAACTAGGTAACGCCAAGAACCTGTCGCCGTCCGCAGTGACAAGCGCGCATCACTGGTGGCGAAACTGCCCAAGCTCAAGCTTGCAGAACCGCCAGGCTCGACCAGCCCTTTGTTGGTGATGACGTTGATAACACCGGCTGTAGCGCCCTCGCCGTGCAAGACCGAACCATTGCCACGCACAATCTCGATCCGTTCGATGCTGTCAATCGGAATCCACGACAGTGATACGCCCGAAGAATCACCTTCGTTTTGCCTGACGCTGTCGACAAGAATCACCATATTGCTGCTGGCTGTTTCACCGAATCCCCGAAGATCTAGGGACTGATCTCTGCCGCCGGTCGTGTCTACACGGCCGACCACACCACCAAGCCAGCGGATGGCTTCATTGGCGTTTGTCATGCCGGTGGCTTGAATTTCTGCGGCGGTAATGACCACAACACCTTGCGGTAACAAGCCGGGATCTTGCGGAATTCTGGCCGCAGTCACCACAGTTTCAGGCAAGGTTTGAACGGAGTAAGTTTGCGCATAGACGGTCGAAACCGACAGGGCAGCCTGTAGAAGCGCGGCAAAAAGCCAGCGCGAGTGAAGTTTTCTCATTTGAATCAACCCGTAACAAAGGCTCTCACCGGCATCCCCGCCAGTGCATGTGCGTCACGTTGGTGCGCTTGTAACAAGACGCACCAACACCTTGTTGGCCGGTATCCGGGCTGACGAAACAACCTTCATCGCCTTCCCATGCGCTTGTTCAAGGCGCTCAGTGGCGAGTGATGAAAGCGGGATGAATCATTAAGCAAAAAGCTTAAATACATCCGTTCGTTTTACCGTTGCGGGGGCAGCGCAGGTTAAAAGTTTTGGCGCTGGTAGACCTGGGTCTGCTTAGCTTTGACTTTCTCCTGCTTCCCGTTGAACTGCGGCGTGTGAACCACACCGCGAGCACCAACATTTACATTCTAACCTGTGCATCCGCCATCAACCCTACAATCACAATTCAGATGGATGAACCCAATCCCACCGTAGAACTTGTCGAGCGTGTAGAGCGACTCTTGTTGCGCTATGACGAGTTGCGCCGCACCAATGAGCTGCTAAGCCTTCAGGTGACTGCACTGACGAGCGAACGCGACTCCCTGAAGTCCCGTCTTAGCGCTGCACGCGCTCGGGTCGATGCGCTACTGGAGCGCCTGCCTGAAGCCGATACAAAGACGTAATCATGAAGCAGATTGAAGTTCAGATCATGGGCCAGAGCTACCTGCTCGGCACCACCGACAACGGCGATCAAAAGCTACTGGCAGCCGTTGAAAAAGTAGACGCAGCCATGTGCAAAATCCGTGACTCAGGCAAGATCAAGGCACGCGATCGCATCGCCGTACTTGCCGCACTGAATTTGGCTTTTGAGTTGGCTGACCGCACGGCACCACCCGCTACACGCGTTCCGGGCGAACCCATAGATCAAGCGCAAATCAACTCCCTGATAGAGCGGCTGGACACGGCATTGGGCTTGGACGGCAGGTTACTTTAAACCCTTGCATCTCGCCTGCGAGGCCTACAATCAGTTTGTCTGCGGTGTTCGCTGAGCTTTATATTTCCTTGTACCAATGCTCTTTGAGCACGGGCTTGGTAAATTGTCTTGCTAGTGTGATCGTCTCGCGTTAGACGAACCCGACGTTAGACTGCCCTCGCCCACCTGAACCCTGGTTCAGGATGAAGGCCCGGTGACATTCGCAGACACCTTTTTTTTGCTGGCGCCCTCTTCAGGCGCGCCCGACAAGCCGGTCTTCGACCGTTTGCAAGTGGCGCCGCATCGCGTTCGCGGCCATGATTGGCTCGCGGTGAGAAATTGCGTCAATGATATTGTCGTGCTCGACAAAGCTGTGATGGACCTCGGGCGGCCTCACACCCTCAGGCCGGGGCCTACCCCAGGTCACAGAGCGACGCACTTGGGTGAGCAGGTCTGTCAAGGCCAGCAAAATGGTGTTGTGCGCAGAGACCGCAATCTCATGGTGGAACAGCGCGTCATAAATTTCGTATTCGCGCCAATTGGATGCGAATTTGCATCGTCTGCTGAGCTCCTTGAGCTGGGCAATTTCATCGTCAGTGGCATTGACCGCTGCCAAGCCGGCAAGCTCCGGCTCAATGGCCATTCTGGCCCGCATGACTTGTACCGGGTTGGTCTTTGAAGCCAGCAAAGCAGCGTCCGGACGCTCTGCTGGTTTGGGGCCAATAAAGGTTCCACGGCCAACGCCTCGCCACAAGCGCCCCTCATCTTCAAGCACTTGCAGACTTTTGCGCAGTTTGGCACGCGTGACGCCCAGGCGCTGAGAAAGCAGGCGCTCGTTGGGCAGGCGTTTGTCTTCTCCGGCCTTCTCCAGTTCGGTCAGTAGCAGCCTCAAATTTTCCAGCACTCCGGCAGAGTCGTCAGCCGGAGGTGCGCTGGCCACCCTTCGTAATCTTGAGTTCACAACCAAGCCTTATTTCATTTGCATGTGCACACCACTGCTAGGTTTGAGCGACACAGCTGAGAATCAGTATATAACCAATGCGAAATTGGTTTAATTTACAAATGACCGATTTACTCATGGTAAACCCCGTAATCACCGGTAAATCTGAGTTCTAAAATAAGAACAACGAAACAAGCTCAAAGTTTCAACCATTTATTTAATTGGTTCAAAGCGCAGCGCAGCTGAAATGGCTCGGATTCCGATCGAAACCGACACAGCGGCGACAAAATTTTCACAAGCATGGGCGTGATCATCGGCCAACTCTTGATATCAGTCGTAGGGTTTGGCACCTTGTTTGAGGTCTACGCTTTCCATTTTTTGATAAAGCACTTCTAGGCCTTGATTTTGGTGATTTTTTCTTTTGCATTCACCATCAATTCAGTACTGTACTGGCCTGGACAGAACGCAAGATCAGTTATTACGCATCCTCCCGTTAATTTTTAAAGGAAACAAAAACATGTCCAGCTCCAACACCAACTACGTCTTTGCCCCGCCAGCCACCGTATCTGTCGGCGTGGTCGGCGAGTCAGCCCGTTATCCGGTCCGCCGTATTTACTGCGTCGGCCGCAATTACGCAGAACATGCCCTCGAAATGGGCCATGACCCAGACCGTGAGCTGCCATTTTTCTTTCAGAAAAATCCCGACAACCTCGTACTCAACAACAAAGATTTCCCATACCCGACCATGACCAGCAATCTTCACCACGAAATCGAACTCGTGGTGGCCATGGGCAAGGGTGGTCGCGATATTCCGGCGGCCAACGCACTCGAGCATGTCTACGGCTATGCCTTGGGCATCGACCTGACGCGTCGCGACTTGCAAAACGAGGCGAAGAAAACCGGCCGTCCCTGGGAGATCGGTAAAGCCTTCGAGCATTCGGCGCCAATGACAGACATCACGCCCGCCACCAAGTCGGGCCACCTGAGCAAGGGTGCAATTTGGCTCAAAGTCAATGGTGAAGTACGGCAGCAAAGCGATCTGACACAGCTGATCTGGAACATTCCAGACATCATTGCCCACCTGTCAGCGATCTTCGAGTTGCGAGCGGGTGACCTGATCATGACCGGCACGCCAGCCGGTGTCGCTGCTGTCAAGCCAGGGGATGTCATGGAAGGCTTCTGCGAAGGCGTTGGGACCATCATCACCAAAGTGGTTTAATCGCACAGCGCATCGCCTCTCTCAAAGCCCTGCACAGTTGTTACAGCTGTTCAGGGCTTTTTTTCTGATTTCTGCTCATGCTACCCGGCGGTAGACTCGCATTCACTCTTATTCCTACAAGTCCCCCATGCCTTTTGAATTCTTACTGATCATTGAACTCGCCCTGCTCGGCATTTTTACCGGTTTTTTATCCGGCCTGCTGGGAATCGGGGGCGGCATGATCATGGTGCCTTTTCTCACCTTCTTGCTGACATCGAAAGGCTATCCGGACGAATACACCGTCAAGATCGCTGTCGCCACCTCCTTGGCCACTATCTGCCTGACATCGCTTTCATCATTGCGCGCCCATCACAGCCGCGGTGCGGTTTTGTGGCCCATCGTCAAAGTGCTGGCGCCCGGTATTTTGCTGGGATCGCTGGTCGGCGCGCAACTGGCTGCGGCCCTGCCGGGCAAATTGCTGGGAATACTTTTTGCCGTGTTTGTGGCATTTTCTGCGACGCAAATGTTCATGGACCGCAAACCAAAGCACAGTCGCACCCTGCCCGGACCGCTGGGTACTTTTGGGGTCGGCTGGTTCATTGGCATGTTGTCCGCATTGGTGGGAGCCGGAGGCGCTTTTGTGTCCGTGCCTTTCATGACATGGTGTAACGTGAAGATTCATGACGCTGTCGGTACATCTTCTGCCTTGGGTTTTCCCATTGCATTGGGCGGCACCGTGGGCTATATCTGGGCAGGTTTTGATATGCCCAGCATGCCTCCAGGCTCATTGGGCTACTTGTACATGCCCGGGCTGATCGTCATTTCCATGGCCAGCGTCTTTACTGCGCCCTTGGGTGCCCGGCAAGCGCACCGCATGGACATACGACCATTGAAAAAAGTGTTCGCCTCTGTGCTTTACGTGCTGGCGGCTTACTTTCTGTTGCGTTGATGTGCTATAAAGTTTGTCAACGAGGTGTCAAATTACGGGTGTTAACCCTAGTTCAGCTTAAATAAATCTGCAATCTTGACCCGCATCAAGAGGGTTTGGTACGATTGATATGACCATGCAAGCCTTACAGGTTGAGGCATGGGGATCTACAAAATTCCACTGCAAGGTACTTTATAAATCAACAGGGAGACAACGCGATGAAAACCAGATTTGCACAAATGGGGCAACACTTGACATCTTTGGCAGCTGTAGCCATTTCGGCCACAGCCATGCTCGCTTCAACAGCACACGCAGCGTGGGAGCCGACGAAACCCGTTGAGTTTGTCGTACCAGCCGGCACCGGAGGCGGTGCAGACCAGATGGCCCGATTCATTCAAGGCGTTGTAATCAAACACAAGCTGATGGCGCAGCCCATGATCGTCGTCAACAAGGCCGGCGGCGCTGGTGCAGAAGGTTTCTTGGAAATAAAGGGCGCCAAGGGTGACCCGCACAAGATCGTCATCACGCTGTCGAACCTGTTCACCACACCCATGGCTACCGGCGTGCCTTTCAACTGGAAAGACATGACACCAGTCTCCATGCTGGCCCTTGACCAGTTTGTGCTGTGGGTCAATGCTGACACCCCATATAAAACTGCAAAAGAATACATCGCCGCCGTCAAAGCTGCGGGCCCTTTGAAAATGAAAATGGGCGGCACTGGCTCCAAACAGGAAGACCAGATCATCACGGTCGCCATTGAAAAAGCCACCGGTACCAAGTTCATTTATGTGCCATTTCAAGGCGGTGGTGCAGTGGCAGTCCAGTTGGTCGGCAAGCACATTGACTCGACGGTGAACAACCCAATTGAAGCTGTTGCCCAGTGGCGCGCAGGCTCGCTGCGTCCGCTTTGCGTGTTTGATGACCAGCGCATGAGCTACAAAGCCAAGGTGACTGACACCATGGCCTGGAGTGATATCCCCACCTGCATGGAGTCGGGTATTCCGATGGACTACCAAATGCTGCGTGGCATTTTCATGCCTGCCGGTGTGACGGCTGACCAGCGTGCTTACTACGTTGAATTGATGCGGAAAATCCGCGCCACCCCGGACTGGATTGACTTCATGGAAAAAGGTGCTTTCAACCAGACCACTATGTCAGGCGCCGAGTATGAAAAATGGGTTGCCGCTGCTGAGGCCACCCACCTGGGTCTGATGAAAGAAGCGGGCTTTATGGCCAAGTAAAGCGGCCCACGCTTAGCCAACTGAATGAGTGATGCCGGTCTGATAGGGCATCACTTTTTTATGCCTGAGTCGCACCCGGCGATAGGCAAATTTCATTTCCTCTGCAGGAGCAGTTTCCATGTCTTCAAGTGATAGAACAGACCCAGCTGCGTCCAAGGGACCCGCCACTTACATCGTGGATGCAGTGGTTGCCGTCATCGTCTTTTTCATCGGAGCGGTAGTGATTTTTGGCAGCCGAAAGCTTGGCGCCGAATGGACCAGCGACGGTCCGGGTTCGGGCTATTTCCCTTTTTACATCGGCCTGGTCATGTGCATCTCCGGCGCCGGTGTTTTTTACCAGGCGCTGTTCAGCAAAACGGCCAAGCGCAATACAGATGAGTTTGTCGATGGTGAACAACTCAAGCGCGTGCTGTCGGTATTGCTGCCAGCTGTTGTCTATGTTCTGGCCGTCCAATTCATCGGTCTGTATATCGCCTCGGCCATTTACATCGCCTTGTTCATGGTGATCCTGGGCAAATTCTCCTGGATCAAAAGCATCGGCATTGCGCTGTGCGTGAACGTGCTCTTTTTCTTGATGTTTGAAGTCTGGTTCAAAGTGCCTCTGTTCAAAGGCACTTACAACATGCTGGACTTTCTTGGCTATTGATCGCAACGCAAACCCGATCACAGAATCACTCAAACACTGGCATGCCGGGTAAACCCGGCCAATTAGTCTCTCGGAGTTCAAGAAAATGGATGAAATAAATTCGCTACTTCAGGGGTTTGCAGTTGTACTGACCCCCATGAACATGCTGCTGATGATTGTCGGCATTGTGCTGGGCGTGTTGATCGGCGTACTGCCCGGGCTGGGTGGCGCCAATGGGGTAGCCATCTTGCTGCCGCTGACCTTCACGATGACGCCGACCTCGGCCATCATCATGTTGTCCTGCATTTACTGGGGCGCTTTGTTTGGCGGCGCGATCACTTCGATCCTGTTCAACATACCGGGTGAGCCGTGGTCCGTGGCGACCACCTTTGACGGTTACCCCATGGCGCAGCAAGGTCGTGCCGGCGAAGCCCTGACGGCAGCTTTCACCTCCTCCTTCATCGGTGCGTTTGTAGCCGTGGTGATGATCACCTTTTTGGCACCGCTGGTCGCTAAATTTGCACTGAAGTTCGGGCCGCCTGAGTTTTTTGCGGTTTACCTGCTGACCTTTTGCAGCTTTGTGGGGATGGGCAAAGGATCACCTTTCAAAATTTTGGCCTCCATGACTTTAGGATTCGCCCTGGCATCGGTGGGTATGGACACTGTGACAGGCCAACTGCGGCTGACTTTTGGCTGGTTAGAACTGATGCGTGGCTTTGACTTTTTGATCGCTGTGATCGGACTGTTCGGCATTGGTGAGATTCTGCTTTCAATGGAAGAAGGTCTGGCTTTTTCCGGCAAACACGCCAAACTCGATCCCAAGGTGGTACTGGACACCTGGAAAAAATTACCGCAGTACTGGATGACTTCCGTGCGAAGTTCTTTGGTAGGCATCTGGATGGGGATCACGCCCGGCGGCGCAACGCCTGCCTCTTTCATGAGCTATGGTCTGGCCAAGAAAATGTCCAAGAACGGTGACAAGTTCGGCACGGGCCAGATTGAAGGCGTGATCGCGCCGGAAACCGCAGCTCACGCCGCTGGAACTAGCGCCCTGCTGCCCATGCTGGCTTTGGGTATTCCAGGCTCACCAACAGCAGCCGTGTTGCTTGGTGGCTTGCTGATTTGGGGCCTGCAGCCCGGCCCCCTGCTTTTCGTTGAACAAAAAGACTTTGTCTGGGGCCTGATCGCCAGCATGTACCTGGGTAACCTGGTGGGCCTGCTGGTGGTGCTGAGCACGGTACCCTTGTTTGCGTCGATCCTGCGGATTCCGTTTTCCATCATTGCCCCTGTAATCATCGTGATCTGCGCCATCGGCGCTTACACCGTGCACTCCGCCATGCTGGACATCTGGTTCATGCTGCTCTTCGGCATCATGGGATACATGTTCAAAAAGCTGGACTACCCGCTGGCGCCTCTGGTGCTGGCCTTGGTGCTGGGTGACAAAGCCGAGGACTCCTTCCGCCAGTCTATGCTGCTATCACAAGGCGATCTGGGCATCATGTACTCCAACTACCTGGTCGGCAGTATCACCACCCTCGCATTGATTTTGTTATTCTGGCCGTTGATTTCCAAGGGGCTCAACCTGATTTGGCCTGCCAAAAAAGACGAATTCGAAGCAGACAGACCGGTAGATTGATGCTGTGCTAAGCGCTTGAATAAAAAAAGGCCATCGCGATTTTGTCGCGATGGCCTTTTTTATGGGTGCCACCCGCTGAGTGCTTAAATTTTTCCGCGCTGCTTGAGCCGGCTTAAGGTTTCGGCAGACAGGTTCAGGTAAGAAGCGAGTTCTTTTTTGGGAATACGCTCAAACAGCTCAGGGTGCTTGCGCAAAAACCGCTTAACGCGGCCTGGCGCATCGAGCAAATGCAAGGTGATGGTGTGGGCCATGATTTCACTCATCAAGCGCATCACCGAATACTCAAAAGACTGTTTGATACTGTCGTGCCGCGCCAGAAATGAGGCCCAGTCCACCAAAGGCAACTTGGCTACCCGAACTTTACTGACGCAAACCGTGCTATAGGGCGTTGGTGTACCCAAACGCCAAGCTGCGTAGCTGGTTTCCATGTCGCGTTCATCGGCAAAGCGAAGAATCATCTCTTTGCCGGCCTGGTTGGTGACCACGCGCTTGAGGATGCCTTCCAAAATGAAGTACTGCTCCATCTCGTGCACACCCTGCTGGAGCAGGGAATCGCCTTTATGGCAGTCCACGATCACCAGCAGCGCCTCAAGTTCAGCGGTTTGGGCTGCTGTGATGCCTTGGAGAACGGTGTTTTGCCCCAACTGGACACGAATGACGTTTCTATCAGGATGATCAACGAGTGATGACATGTTTATGTAAATGGGCCGCAAGCAAAAAAGTAACCCGCTTACAGGGCTCAAAACAGGGAAAATTGACCGTGGTCAATGGTCTATATAACGTCGGCCCCTATGATAACGCCATGTGAAAAGTGACCAGTTTTTCGCCTGTCATAACCGGTTTACCCACATGTGCTACTTCCCCGACCGTCGACAAAAAAGAGACCTTGCCTCATGACCAACGAAACAACAATGCAGGAACAAACTGACGGCTTTAGTCTCGTCATTGATGCCCTGAAACTCAACGACATTGACACGATTTTTGCCCTGCCAGGCATTCCGATCACCGATCTGACGCGCAAGGCGCAAGCCGCCGGCATCCGCATGATCTCTTTTCGTCACGAGCAGCACGCCGGCAACGCAGCCGCGGCGGCAGGTTTCCTGACGCAAAAGCCGGGTATCTGTCTGACGGTTTCGGCCCCGGGCTTTCTCAACGGCCTGACGGCGCTGGCCAATGCCACCACCAACTGTTTCCCGATGATTCTGATCAGCGGCTCCAGTGAGCGCGAGATTGTCGACCTGCAGCAAGGTGACTACGAGGAGATGGACCAGTTGGCGATTGCCAAGCCGCTTTGCAAGGCTGCTTTCAGGGTATTGCACGCCCAAGATATCGGCGTTGGAATTGCACGCGCCATCCGCTCTGCTCTGTCAGGCCGCCCTGGTGGCGTGTACCTCGACCTGCCGGCCAAGCTGTTTGCGCAGACCATGGACGCACTGGAGGGCAAGCGCTCGCTGATCAAAGTGGTTGACCCCGCACCTCGCCAGATTCCCGCGGCAGATGCCGTCAAGCGCGCACTGGACCTGCTCAAAGGAGCCAAACGGCCTCTCATCATTTTGGGCAAGGGTGCGGCCTATGCGCAGGCTGACGCCGACATCCGCACGCTCATCGAGAAGTCCGGCATCCCCTACCTGCCGATGTCCATGGCCAAGGGCCTGCTGCCCGATACACACGAGCAGTCTGCATCTGCCACCCGCTCTTACGTGCTGGCCGAAGCCGACGTGGTGATGCTGGTCGGTGCCCGTCTGAACTGGCTGCTGTCGCACGGCAAGGGCAAGACTTGGGGCACACCGGAATCCAAAAAATTCATCCAGATCGACATTTCACCCACCGAGATGGACTCCAATGTGCCGATTCAAGCGCCATTGGTTGGCGATATCGGCTCTTGCGTGTCAGCATTGTTGGCCGGCATGGGCAGCAATTGGGCCAAGCCGCCAGCGGACTGGACTGCCGCCGTCACTGAGCGCAAAGACAAAAACCTGGCCAAGATGGCAGCCACGCTGGCGCTCAATCCGGCCGTCATGAACTTCCACAGCGCATTGAATGTGGTGCGCAACGCTGTTCGCGAACGGCCCGACGCTGTGGTCGTGAACGAGGGTGCAAACACCCTGGATTTTGCCCGCAGCATTGTCGACATGTACGAGCCGCGCAAGCGGCTGGACGTGGGCACCTGGGGCATCATGGGCATCGGAATGGGCTTTGCCGTTGCCGCTGCCGTGACTACGGGCAAGCCGGTGATTGCCATCGAGGGTGACAGTGCTTTCGGCTTCAGCGGGATGGAAGTCGAAACCATCTGCCGCTACAACCTGCCGGTGTGCATCATCGTCTTCAACAACAACGGTATTTACAAAGGCACCGACGTCAACCCGTTGGGCACCGATGTGGCGCCTACCGTCTTCGTCAAGAACGCCCGCTACGAAATGATGATGCAGGCCTTCGGCGGTGTCGGGGTAATGGCCAGCACCCCCGCAGAGCTGGCCAAGGCACTGGCAGAAGCCATTGCTACGGGCCGCCCGACACTGATCAACGCCATCATCGACGAAACCGCCGGCACCGAGAGCGGACGAATCACCAGTCTTAACCCGCAGAGCGCTGCGAAAAAGAAGTAACCCAAGCTACCCTTAAGGAGAAAAACTCATGAGCAACAAGCCACTCAACGGCATCAAAATCATCGACTTCACTCACGTGCAAGCCGGCCCGGCCTGCACCCAACTGCTGGCATGGTTTGGCGCCGACGTTATCAAGGTCGAGCGCCCTGGTGCCGGCGACGTGACCCGCAGCCAGCTGCGTGACATTCCGAACGTCGATGCCCTCTACTTCACCATGCTTAACAGCAACAAGCGCTCGCTGTCTCTGGACACCAAAAAACCCGAAGGCAAAGCCATTCTGGAAAAGCTGATCAAGGAAAGCGATGTGCTGGTCGAGAACTTCGGCCCTGGCGCCCTGGACCGCATGGGCTTTTCCTGGGAGCGCATTCAAGAACTCAACCCCAAGATGATCCTGGCCTCGGTCAAGGGCTTCAGCGACGGCCACCACTACGAAGACCTGAAGGTCTACGAAAACGTGGCACAGTGCGCCGGCGGCGCAGCGTCCACCACCGGCTGGTGGAAAGGTGAGCAGTCTGGCCCATGATCTCTGCCGCCGCTCTGGGCGACAGCAACACCGGCATGCACCTGGCCATCGGCATCCTGACAGCCTACATCGGCCGCCAGCAAACCGGTAAAGGCCAAAAAGTTGCGGTGGCCATGCAGGACGCCGTGCTCAACCTGTGCCGCGTCAAGATGCGCGACCAGTTGCGCCTGGACAAACTCGGCTACCTGGAGGAGTACCCACAGTACCCGCACGAGAGTTTTTCTGACGTGGTGCCACGCGGCGGTAACGCCGGCGGTGGTGGCCAGCCGGGCTGGATTCTCAAGTGCAAGGGCTGGGAGACGGACTCCAACGCCTACATCTATTTCACAGTGCAGGGTCACGCCTGGGAGCCCATTTGCGACGCTCTGGGTAAGCCGGAATGGAAAACCGACCCCGCCTACACCACGCCCAAAGCACGCCAGCCACACATCATGGAGATATTTGCCACCATCGAAAATTGGCTCAAAGACAAGACCAAGTTCGAAGCGGTTGACATCCTGCGCAAGTTCGACATTCCTTGCGCACCAGTGCTGTCCATGAAAGAACTGCTCAACGACAAGTCGCTGCGCGCCAGCGGCTCCATCGTGGACGTGCCGCACAAAGAGCGCGGCAGCTACGTGACCGTCGGCAGCCCGATCAAGTTCTCTGACCTCAAACCCGAGATCACCGGCTCACCCCTTTTGGGCGAGCACACCGATGAAATCCTGTCTGAATTGGGTTACAGCAAAACCGACATCGCCAATATTCATGCTGCCAAAGCAGTCTGACCTGCTCTTTGCCAGGGCCTAGCCCTCAAGGCTTGGCAAGACGGCGTTCAGCTTGAACGCCGTCTTTTTTTCCAGACTCACTGCTGCAACCTGCAAGGTAAACATGCACACCGCATCACCGTCACCCGTTGACCTTCAGCAGCTTGTCAGCGCTGTAGGCGACGCCATTGTGATCGCCGATGCCAGCGGCAAAATCATTGTCTGGAACCCGGCGGCAGAGCGTATTTTTGGTTATTTGGAGAGTGAGGCGCTGGGAAAATCACTGGACATCATCACACCGCAGAGGCTGCAACATCGTCACTGGGAGGGCTACCACAAGACGATGGCTACCGGCATCACGCGCTACGGGAGCGATGTGCTGAAGGTTCCCGCTGTTCACAAAGACGGTCATGCCATGTCCATTGCCTTCACAGTGGCCATGCTGTACACGCCGGAGCACAAGGTGTCTTCCATCGTGGCAGTGATCCGCGACGAAAGCAGCCGTTTTCAAGAAGATCGAAAATTGAGGGCCAGAGTCGCTGAGCTGGAAGCCCAATTGGCCTCAACAGCCCACCTTCACTAATTACCTACCCCCTTAGAGCGACATGAACGCAGTGATTATGATGAGATTTGAAACTTTTGGCGGCCTGCAAAGACCGCCGCCCAAAGCCCTCACTTCAGCATCTCGAAAGGATTCTTCATGAGTAAAGCACTAGACGGTGTTCGTATTCTTGATTTCACCCACGTTCAGTCCGGCCCGACCTGCACACAGCTGCTGGCCTGGTTTGGTGCAGACGTCATCAAGGTCGAGCGCGCAGGCGAAGGCGACGCAACGCGAGGCCAGTTACGTGACATCCCCGGGGTGGACAGTCTGTACTTCACCATGCTCAACCACAACAAGCGCTCCATAACGCTGGACACCAAGAAGGCCAAAGGCAAACAAGTCCTGGACGAATTGATCAAAACCTGTGACGTGCTGGTTGAGAATTTCGCGCCTGGTGCCCTGGACCGCATGGGCATCACCTGGGAGCATATTCAGGCTATCAATCCGCGCATGATTGTGGCGTCGGTCAAAGGCTTCGGCCCTGGCCCCTATGAAGACTGCAAAGTCTATGAAAACGTAGCCCAGTGCGCGGGCGGTTCAGCTTCCACCACGGGTTCTGAGGACGGCCCGCCGATGGTGACGGGTGCGCAGATTGGCGATAGCGGCACCGGCTTGCACCTGGCCCTGGGAATCGTAACTGCCCTGTACCAACGTAACACCAGCGGGCGTGGTCAAAAAGTACTGGCCCCCATGCAAGACGCCGTGCTAAACCTGTGCCGAGTCAAGCTGCGCGACCAGCAACGGCTCGAGCGCACCGGCACCATGAACGAATACCCGCAATATCCGGACAGCAAATTCGGCGTGGCCGTGCCACGTGCCGGCAATGCCTCAGGAGGCGGTCAACCGGGCTCCATCCTCAAATGCAAAGGCTGGGAGACGGACCCGAATGCCTACATTTATTTCATCACCCAGGCTGGGGTCTGGCCGTCAGTTTGCAAAGTGATCGGTGAAGAAAGTTGGATTACCGACGAAGCCTACGCCACACCTGGCGCTCGACTGCTGCACCTGAAACCGATTTTTTCCCGGATCGAACAATGGACCATGACCAAGACCAAGTTTGAAGCCATGGACATTTTGAACAAGTACGACATACCTTGCGGGCCGATTTTGTCGATGAAAGAAATTGCCGAGGAGCCCGCTTTGAGGGCGACCGGCACCATCGTCGAAGTCGACCACCCGACGCGCGGTAAATACCTGACAGTAGGCAACCCGATCAAGATGTCCGACAGCCCGACCGAAGTGACCCGCTCCCCCCTTTTGGGCGAACACACCGAGGAGGTCCTGACACAGCTGGGCTACAGCACCGACGACATCACGCAAATGCGAGCCGACCAGGTCATCTGATCCCGGCAAGACCTTCACTACTGCATTAGCTTTGAGCCCTGAACCAACATGAATCACCCGATCATTCCCATCGTCGTTCTGGATGACGCCGTCAAACAGCGTAAACGCCAAGCGCCCAAAGGAAGGCGGGTAGACCCTGCTGCTTTGGCCGAAGTACAGGGCTTGCTGCGGGAGACATCACGCAAGCCGGACATGTTGATCGAACACCTGCACAAGATTCAGGACCGCTTTGGCCATTTGTCTGCCGCCCATCTGGCCGCGCTGGCGCAAGAGATGGGCATGGCGCAGACGGAGGTGTATGAAGTGGCTACTTTCTATCACCACTTTGATGTGGTGAAAGAAGGCCAAACCGCACCTGCAGCACTGACAGTGCGCGTATGTGACGGCTTGTCATGCGAAATGGCCGGAGCCAAAGCCTTGCTGGCCCAATTACCGGCACTGCTCGGACGCGACGTCAGAGTGATTCCTGCGCCCTGCATAGGCCGCTGTGAACAAGCGCCTGCCGCCGTGGTGGGCCAGAACCCTGTGCCCATGGCCAGCACCGAGCGCATCGTGGCCGCCGTCCGGGCGCAAGAGATTAAGCATGAGCCCGCTGGTTTCATTGATCTTGCGTCCTACCGGGCTGCTGGCGGCTATGCGCTGCTCCAGCAATGCCTTACAGGCGAGCGAGATGTGGAATCTGTCATCAAAACACTGGAAGACGCCGGCCTGCGTGGCCTGGGCGGCGCAGGCTTTCCAGCCGGCCGGAAGTGGCGCATTGTGCGGGCAGAAGCGGGCCCGCGCCTGATGGCGATCAACATTGACGAGGGCGAGCCGGGCACCTTCAAAGACAGAACCTACCTCGAACGCGACCCGCACCGCTTTTTAGAGGGCATGCTGATTGCAGCCTGGGCAGTCGGCATCGCCAAAATTTACATTTACCTGCGTGACGAATACCATGGCTGCCGCCACATGCTTGAGGCCGAGTTGGACAAACTGCGCCTGTCGCCACCCATGGCAGGCATGCCGGAAATTGATTTACGGCGTGGCGCCGGTGCGTACATCTGCGGCGAAGAATCCGCCATGATTGAATCAATCGAAGGCAAACGCGGCTTGCCCCGGCTGCGCCCCCCTTACGTCGCGCAGGTCGGCTTGTTCGGACGGCCCACGCTGGAACACAATTTTGAAACCCTGCATTGGGTGCGTGAACTGCTGGAAAAAGGTGGGGCCTGGTTTGCTTCGCATGGCCGCAATGGCCGCAAAGGCCTGCGCTCCTTTTCGGTTTCAGGTCGAGTCAAGCAGCCGGGCGTCAAGCTCGCGCCAGCCGGCATCACGGTACAAGAGCTGATTGATGAACACTGCGGCGGCATGCTCGACGGGCACACCCTGTACGGCTATTTGCCAGGGGGCGCCTCCGGCGGTATCTTGCCAGCATCACTGAACAACATCCCATTGGACTTTGACACTTTGCAAGACTACGGCAGCTTCATTGGCTCGGCCGCGGTGATTGTTTTGTCGGACAAGGACACCGCCAGCGATGCTGCGCGCAACATGATGCGTTTTTTCAAGCACGAGTCCTGCGGGCAATGCACACCTTGCCGCGTTGGCACGGCCAAGGCCGTCACGCTGACGGACAAACCCTCTTGGGACCTGGCACTGGTGGCAGAGCTTTCGCAGGTCATGCGGGACGCCTCCATCTGCGGGCTGGGCCAGGCAGCCCCCAACCCTATGGACAGCGTCGTCAAGTACTTTCCTCATGAACTCGCCTGACGCTCCAGTACAAGCTCTGATTTCCGGACACAAGGACTCCCTATGAACGCCATGACCCGTCAGGAACGCGCCGAGATAGACGCGCCCCTGAGCTTTAGCCTCAACGGCAAACAAGTGACTGCCAGCGCCAGCGAATCGATTTTGCAAGTTGCCAAGCGAGAAGGGCTTGAGATACCCCACCTTTGTTTTCGCGAAGGCATGCAAGCTGTCGGCAACTGCCGGGCCTGCATGGTCGAGATCGACGGTGAACGCGTGCTGGCACCCTCTTGCTGCCGGGCTCCCACCGCCGGCATGAAAGTTGTCACCGACAGCGCGCGCGCTGTAGCTTCGCAAAAAATGGTGCTGGAACTGCTGCTGTCTGACATGCCTGAAAAAGCGTACACACGCCACAACGAGCTGGACCAGTGGGCCGCCAAAATCGGCGTTGGTAAACCACGCTTTGAAGCAAGACCATCGACACCGCCTGATTTGTCGCACCCCGCCATGGCGGTCAATCTTGATGCCTGCATCCAATGCACACGCTGCCTGCGCGCCTGTCGCGATGAGCAGGTCAACGACGTCATCGGACTGGCTTTTCGCGGTGATCAAGCTAAGATTGTTTTTGACATGGACGACGACATGGGCGCATCTACCTGTGTCGCCTGTGGCGAATGCGTACAAGCCTGCCCTACTGGCGCGCTGATGCCGGCGCGTGACGCTGCCCTCAGCGTGCCAGACAAGCAAGTCGCCTCGCTCTGCCCATTTTGTGGCGTGGGTTGCCAGCTGACCTATAACGTTAAAGATGAAAAGATTGTTTTTGTCGAAGGCCGGGACGGACCAGCCAACCATGAGCGTCTGTGCGTTAAAGGTCGCTATGGCTTTGACTATGCCCACCACCCTCACCGGCTGACAAAGCCTTTGATCCGGCGCGCTGATGTGCCTAAAAACGGCGAGTTCAGCATGGACCCGGACCGCGTACTGGATGTTTTTCGTGAAGCCAGCTGGGAAGAAGCCCTCGAGTTGGCCGGCGGTAAGCTGGCTGCCATCCGAGATCAACACGGCCCGCAAGCTCTTGCCGGTTTCGGCTCGGCCAAAGGCAGCAATGAAGAGGCTTATCTGTTTCAGAAACTGGTACGCACCGGTTTTGGTAGCAACAACGTAGACCACTGCACGCGCTTATGCCACGCCTCATCCGTGGTGGCCCTGCTTGAAGGCATAGGCTCAGGCGCCGTGTCAAACCCCGTCATGGATGTCAGCAAAGCCGAGGTGATCGTCATCATTGGCGCCAACCCCACAGTCAATCATCCGGTAGCTGCCACCTGGATCAAGAACGCCGTTAAAAATGGCAGCAAGCTGCTGGTCTTGGACCCGCGCCGCTCGGACCTCACCCGCATGGCGCACAGGCATTTGCAGTTCAAGCCCGACACAGATGTGCCCTTGCTGAACGCCTTGATGAATATCATCGTGACCGAAGGTCTTGTTGACGAGGCTTTCATCGCCAGTCGCACCATAGGCTACGAAGAGTTGCGACAGAATGTGCAAGGCTACACGCCGGAATTGATGGCGCCCATCTGCGGCATTGATGCCGAAACGCTTCGCTATGTCGCACGGCTGTACGCCAGCTCAAAAAGTTCAATGATTCTCTGGGGCATGGGTGTGTCGCAGCACGTGCATGGCACTGACAACGCTCGCTGCCTGATCGCGCTGGCCTTGATGACGGGTCAGATCGGTCGTCCAGGCACCGGATTGCACCCATTGCGCGGTCAAAACAATGTACAGGGCGCATCAGATGCAGGCCTGATCCCGATGATGTTTCCTGACTACCAACACGTCTCGAACCCGGCGGTGCGCGATAAATTTGAAAAAGCCTGGAAGCTGCCTGCAGGCAAACTGGACGAAAAACCCGGCCTGACCGTGGTCGAGGTGATGCATGCCATTAAAAAGGGCGTGATTCGCGGCATGTATGTCCAAGGTGAAAACCCGGCCATGTCAGACCCCGATGCCAACCACGCGCGCGAGTCCTTGGCCGCACTGGATCACCTGGTGGTGCAGGACATCTTTTTGACAGAGACCGCTTACTTGGCCGACGTTATTCTGCCGGCCAGTGCCTTCCCTGAAAAAGACGGCAGCTTTACCAACACTGACCGCTTGGTGCAGATGGGTCGTCAGGCCATCAAGCCACCTGGGGACGCCCGACAAGACCTGTGGATCATTCAGCAGATCGGTCAGCGACTCGGTCTGGACTGGCAATACAAGCATGTGAGTGAGGTCTTTGATGAGATGCGCCACACCATGCCAAGTATTGGCGGCATCACCTGGGAAAGGCTGGACCGCGAGCACGCTGTGACCTACCCTTGTATCAATGAAGGCGACCCTGGTCAATCGGTGGTCTTCGTGGACAGTTTTCCGCGTGACACCGGTCGCGCCCGTTTTGTGCCGGCCGACATCATCCCGGCCAACGAGCGTCCTGACACCGACTACCCCATGGTCCTGATCACCGGCCGGCAACTCGAGCACTGGCACACCGGCAGCATGACGCGCCGTGCAACGGTGCTGGACGCTATAGAACCCGACCCGGTTGCCA
>Ga0214921_10004587_pt1 | contig 20211 bp, 17 predicted proteins | sample LL1505_MetaG_FD_177992 | JGI IMG/M metagenome (GOLD analysis project Ga0214921, IMG submission 177992) | Freshwater microbial communities from Lake Lanier, Atlanta, Georgia, United States - LL-1505 | ecosystem: Environmental > Aquatic > Freshwater > Lake | place: USA: Georgia | collected...
TAACGAAGCCTACGATTTCGTCACCGGGTACGGGCGTGCAGCATCGGGCCAGCTTGGCCATAACATCCGCGTCGCCACGCACAAGCACGCCGGCATTGTCAGACCGCGCACGTTCGGCCGATGCATGCCTCGGTAGCTCGAATGCCGAATCGTTCTCGTCTTCGTCATCGTTCAAACTCGAAGTCAAACGCTCGATCACCGATTGCGGTGAAACATGTCCGTCGCCTACCGCAGCGTAAAGCGACTCGACGTCGGAATATTTGAGATCCAGAGCGAGTTTTACGATGCTATCTGCGTTCATCAACCGCTGAAGCGGGAGGTTTTGCTTGCGCATCGCCTTGGCGAGCAGATCTTTACCCTGCTCGATGGCGTCATCGCGACGTTCGGCAGAGAACCAGGCCTTGATCTTGCTCTTCGCTCTTGGTGAGCGAACAAAGCCCATCCAGTCTTTACTGGGGCCTGCATCGAGCGATTTCGATGTGAAAATCTCAACTACATCGCCCGAGTGCAGCTCGCTTTCGAGCGGAACCAACCTGCCGTTGACCTTAGCGCCCATCGTGCGGTGGCCCACCTCGGTGTGCACGGCGTAGGCGAAGTCAACCGGAGTTGCCTGCGCTGGCAGCCCAACCACTTTGCCCTTCGGGGTGAAGACGTAGACCTCCTTTGCGCCGATTTCGTAACGCAAACTGTCCAAGAACTCACGAGGGTCTTGTGTGTCGGCCTGCCAGTCGGTGAGGTGCTTAACCCAAGCCAGATCCTCATCGCTCGTGCCTGTGCGGCCTGCCTGCTCTTTGTATTTCCAGTGAGCCGCAACACCGTACTCAGCGCGCATGTGCATCTCTTGGGTTCTAATTTGAATCTCGACCGGCCGACCATTAGGCCCAATCACGGTTGTGTGCAGAGACTGGTAAAGGTTGAACTTCGGCATAGCTATGTAATCTTTGAAGCGACCGGGAACCGGGTTCCAGCGGGCGTGTATCGCTCCCAAAACGGCGTAGCAGTCGCGCACCGAAGCCACCAGAATTCGTATGCCTACCAGGTCGTAGATGTCATCGAACTCTCGGCCGCGGACAACCATCTTTTGGTAAATGCTATAAAACTGCTTGGGTCTACCGTCTACCTTGCCCTTGATCTTGATCTCGCGCAGATCGCCCTCAATAGACCCAATAACGCTGGCTATGAACTCGTCGCGCTTGGGCGCTCTCTGTTGAACAAGGTTGATTATCTCTTCATAAACCTTTGGATACAGCACCGAAAAGCTGATGTCCTCTAGCTCCCACTTCATCGCGCTGATTCCGAGCCTGTGCGCGAGCGGTGCGTAGATTTCTAGCGTTTCCTGTGCCTTGCGTCTGGCCGACTCTGGCGAGACAAAACCCCAGGTACGAGCGTTGTGCAGGCGATCAGCAAGTTTGATGACCAGAACTCGGATGTCCTTAGACATAGCGACTACCATTTTGCGCACTGTTTCGGCTTGTGCGGCGTCCCCGAATTTAACCTTGTCGAGCTTTGTCACACCGTCAACCAACATCGCTACTTCATCGCCGAAGTCACTTCTTACCATGTCAAGTGTGTATGGGGTGTCTTCTACCGTGTCGTGAAGGAGGGCCGCCGCGATAGTGGTTGGTCCGATGCCAAGCTCGGCTAGAATCTGAGCCACGGCGAGCGGATGGGTGATATACGGCTCGCCAGATTTGCGCAGCTGGCCGCTATGAGCCGCGTCGGCTGCGACAAATGCCCGGTCAATGATCGTCAAGTCAGACTTCGGGTGGTTTGCTTTGACGGTTTTAATGAGCTCGGTCAGCTCGTTGGAGTAGACCGCGCTGCGAGCGAACAGCTTTGAAAGACCGCTACGAAGCGCTCCAATCGAACCTGTTGGCGTTGCGTCGGTCATAAAACCTCACTTGTGCAAAATGCGCTGAAACTGCTTGGACCTTAGCGGTTAGCCAGCACTTTCGCGGCTGCTTTCGCATAAAGGGGCTCTCCCTCACGGAGGTGAGAATAAACGGGCGCCGCGATAAAAATAGTCGAATAGGTTCCAACAATGATTCCGATAAACAGAGCCAAGGAGATGTCCTTCAATGTGCCAGCTCCGAGGAATACCGAACCAATGAACAAAATCGCAGCAACCGGAAGCACCGCTACGACCGAGGTATTGATGGATCTAACCAAGGTCTGGTTAATGGCCAGGTTAACGCGTTCGCCGAACGTTGCAGTCTCGCTGTGTTCAACTTCCAGGGTGTTTTCCCGAATCTTGTCGAAAACCACAACTGTGTCGTAGAGCGAGTAGCCAAGGATAGTCAGGAACCCGATGACCGCTGCGGGAGTAACCTCGAAGCCCAAAGCTCCATAGATTCCAGCCGTGACAATCAGGTCGTGAAGCAGCGCAAGTACTGCCGCCATAGACATCTTGATGGTTCTGAAGTACAGAGCCATCAGGATTGCAGCCAGAATAACGAACCAAACCAGACCGGTGATGGCCTTGGTGGTAATTTCCTGGCCCCAAGATGGCCCGATGAAGCTGCTTGAAACCGCACTCGATTCAACCTTGTATGCCGAAGCGAGTGATGTGCGGATATTTTCGGCTTGCACATCCGTTAGTTTTTCGGTTTGGATACGGAGGTCGTTAGCTCCAATGGTGGTGATCACAGGTTCGGAAGTTGCCAGAACGCTGTGCACGGCATCCTCGGCTAGCTTGTTACCAAGGTTTGCGGCTTCGCTAACTCGGAATTCACTTCCGCCGCGGAACTCGATACCGAAGGTGAATCCTCTGGCGATAGGCAGGATGACTGACAAGGCGACTATGACCGCGGCGACCATGTACCAAATCTTGCGCTTGCCGATGAAATCGATCGACTTCTCGCCGCTGTAAAGTGAGTTTCCTAGATCTGAATAACGACCCATTCCTACTCCCCCTTCTGTGTGTCGTTTGAAGCAGCAGCTTTGCGTTCCGCGATGCTCTGTCGCCTTGTGGCCTCTTTAGAGGTTTTGAGCACTTTGGATTCAGAAACACTTGAGGCCACCCTGAACTGACCGCGTCCTATGTAACCGGCAGTTGTCTGGATTTGGAATCCAGACCACTTGTGGCCGCTCGAGAAGAACTTGGTGTTGGAGAGCAACTGCAGTAGCGGGTGGGTGAACAGCGCTACCACAACTAGGTCGATGATCGTTGTCAGCCCAAGCGTGAAAGCGAATCCACGAACGTTACCAACGGTGAGTATGTATAGCGTGACGGCTGCGAGGAGGCTCACGCCATCTGAGACGATGATTGTTCGTACGGCTCGACGCCAACCCGATTCGACCGCTGCCGACAGCGGTCTACCTTCGCGAAGTTCGTCTCGAACGCGTTCGAAGTAAACGATAAAGGAGTCAGCGGTGATACCGATTGCAACAATCAAACCTGCTACACCAGACAGCGAGAGTCTGTAGCCCTGACGCCAAGAGAGAACCGCGATAACTAGGTAGGTCAGAGTAGCCGCGACAACTAGTGAACCGATTGTGACAATGGCTAATCCGCGGTACTGGAATAGCGAGTAAATCACAACTAGGAGAAGGCCGATGGCTCCTGCAAGAAGTCCATTGGAAAGCTGCGAACTTCCGAGAGTTGCCGAGATGTTCTCCTGGCTTTGCACTTCAAAACTGATCGGGAGCGAACCGTACTTCAGTTGATCGGCAAGAGCCTTTGAATCGGTCTGTGTAAAGTTACCCGTGATTTCCGCGGAGCCGTTCGTGATCACTGCGTTAGTAGACGGTGCGGTGATGACATAGCCATCGATGGTCACTGCGAATTGGTTGTAGGGGCTGGTGAGTGGAAACAGGCGCTTGGTTACGTTGCCGAACTTCTCTGCACCTGCCGTGGTGAAGTTAAGCGAAACTGCCCATTCATTAAGAGATGCGCCAGTTGATGAACTGCGGGTTCCGGCTTGAGCATTAGAGATGTCTGTACCGGCAAGCTCAACCGGGCCGAGGATGTATTTGACAACGCCCTCGCGGTCGCAAGTTGTAAGCGGCGCCTTTGGGTCATCGATCTGTCCAGGTTCTCTGAAGTCCGCTACGGTGCTCGTCGAAGAAGATCGACATGAGAGGTTGTCATACTTTTTTTGAAGTTCAGGTGACACCCAGTTGAGATCGCTAGGGCTCGTTGGCTTCGCGTTGCTTGTAGCGATCGGTGCCGAGCTGATTCCTGGTGTCGGTGTCGGAGATGCGGCGGGGTCACCGCCAACGGCAGTATTTGTAGCCACCGAGGTGGCCAGAACTGGTCGGAACTCGAGAAGCGCACTGGCTTTGATTAGCTTGAGTGTTGCTTCATCGGGCTTGCCTGGAATTGCGACAACGATTGCTGCATTGGCGGCCTCGCCCTGCGTGGTGATTTGCGCTTCACTCACACCGGTGGCGTCGACACGCTGTCTAATAATTGCGACCGCTTGGTCCAGCTGACCTTGGGTAGCAGCTTTTCCTGCGCCTAGGTTTGGAGTGAGGATGATCTGAGTTCCACCCTGAAGGTCTAGGGCAAGACCAGGGGTGAAGCTGGCCGGGGCTCCGGCGGCTTGCGCTCCCCCGATAAGCGCGGCAAGGCCGATTATCAGTAGAAAAAAATATGTAAGTCTCTTGCGCGAGCTCTTGACGAGTCCGTTATCAGACATGACTATTTAGCCTTCTTAGCCGTTGCGGTGACAGGCTTCTTGGCTACAGGTTTCTTTGCCGCAATTGCAGTCGTCTTCTTCGGGGCCGCAGCGGGCTTGTTCTCGTCGGCAGACTTGGTGACTCTGGCAATTGCTCCGCGTGCTACTTCGAGAGTCGAAGTGCCAGACTTAACCACAATTCGGTCATCCGCGATTGCTTCGATTGTTCCGTAAATTCCGGAGCCCAACATAACCTCTGCGCCGATTGCCAGCTTCTCAGCCAACGCAGCCGCCTGTTTCTTGCGGTTGCGGCTCGAGTTCCACATGAGTAATCCCATGAAGCCGACCATGACGATCAAGAAAAGGGTATTGGGGTCCATTTTGTTCCTTACTTAGGGCCACGAAGAATGGCGCACACTTGTACGATTATAGGTTCTAAAGACCCGCTAAAAGGTCTCCTGCAGGCTTTAGTCCCAGATGCTCTGCTGCGGCGGGCGTTGCCTGACGCCCTCTACTGGTTCTATTGATCAACCCGAGACGAATCAGGTAAGGCTCGACCACTTCTTCGATGGTGTCGCGCTCCTCTCCAATCGCCACGGCTAGCGTGCCAAGACCGACCGGCTTTCCTGCAAATTTGTTCACTAGGACATCCAGGATGCTTCGGTCCATTCGGTCGAGGCCCAGCTCGTCGATGTCATAGACCTTGAGCGCTTCTTTAGCAACCGAGGTGTTGATTTGCCCCTTGGAGTGAACGAGGGCATAGTCGCGAACACGCTTCAAGAGTCGGTTAGCGATACGTGGAGTGCCTCGAGAGCGCGATGCGATGAGAGCAGCGGAGTCCTGATCTACCTGCATGTCTAGGCGTTTCGCCGCTCGCTCGACCACAACTGCTAGCTCTTCGGCAGCATAAAAGTCGAGATGCGCCGTAAAACCAAACCGGTCGCGAAGTGGGTTCGGAAGCATTCCCGACCTAGTTGTAGCTCCCACCAGTGTGAATGGTTCGATGTCCAGGGATATCGAGTTGGCTCCGGAACCTTTTCCGACCATCACGTCGACCCGGAAATCTTCCATTGCGAGGTAAAGCATCTCTTCGGCCGCGCGCGACATCCGGTGAATCTCGTCGATAAATAAAACTTCGCCATGCGTGAGTGAAGTGAGAATGGCAGCTAAATCTCCCGCGTGCTGAATGGTGGGGCCGCTGGTAAGACGCAAAGGGGCTTTGCGTTCGTTCGCCACGATCATCGCCAACGTAGTCTTGCCAAGCCCTGGTGGGCCAGCCAAGAGGATGTGCTCTGCAGCCCTGTTCTGCATCCTTGCAGCTTCGATGAGCAGCGATATCTGAGTTCTAACCGCCTGCTGACCAACAAATTCATCCAGCGTCGAGGGTCGCAGGGATGCTTCGAGAGCTAGGTCTTCGCTGGACTCCTCAAGCACTCTGGTCTCCGCCCTCTGAGCCGCTGAGTTGAGCCAAAGCGAGCTTTAGTGCGGCAGATCGGTCGCTCACAGCACCAATCTTGGCGAGAGCGTTTGAAGCCGCCTTTTGTGAATAGCCAAGCCCCACCAGAGCCGCAAGCACCTCGTGCGAATTGGATGACACCGGTGCGCTCAATCGTCCTGTCAAGGTGACGGCGATGAGTTTTGCGGTCTTTGCTCCGATGCCCGGAACACTCTTGAACACAGAATCTAGCTCGTTGGCTACTGCGTTCGAGATGCTGTCCAGCGTCAGCGAACCCAAGATGGCGAGTCCAAGTTTTGGCCCGACACCCGACACGCTCGTCAGTAGGTCAAAAGTTCGGCACTCATCGGTGGTTTCGAAACCAAACAGGGTTAGTGCGTCTTCGCGAACTACCTGTCGAGTGTGCAGCTTAATCTGTTGACCGCTTCGCAGAGATGCGCTCAGCTGCGGAACTACATTCACAAAGTAGCCGACGCCCGCCACATCGAGTACAACGAAATTTGGGCCTAACTCGGCCACTGTTCCGTTGAGCGATGCGATCACCCCTCAAGCCTACTTAGCGCTTATTGCTATTAGCCGCAGCGGCTTGGGCTTCTTGCCAAACGCGCTGCGCTTTCGTCAACGGCTTGTCTTCGACCGCGTTGGCTGATTTCCACGCCGCTGTTATCGCAATCGCCAACGCATCCGCAGCGTCTGCTGGCTTTGGCAACTCAGCAAGCTTCAAGATCTTGGCTACCATGTTGCCAACCTGCTCCTTGGCGGCCCGACCCGAACCGGTCACCGCTGCCTTAACCTCGGATGGCGTGTAGAAACTCAATGGGATTTGGTGCTTATTCGCTAGAAAGAGAACAACCCCTGAGATTTGGGCGACCCCCATAACTGTTCTCAGGTTTGCCTGGGCGAAAACACGTTCAAGAGCGATTCGCTCAGGTTGGTGTTTGGTGATGGCTGCTTCGATCTCGAGTGCAATGCTGCCTATTCGCTCAGCTAGATCTGCGCCAGGTTTCGTCTTGGCGACGGACACGTCGATTAGCGCGCAGTTTCTACGATTGTCGACATCAATCACGCCTACACCACATCGGGTTAAGCCTGGATCAATGCCCAGAATTCGAGTCAATCTACTCGGCTTCTAGCTGCGCCATGACATCTGGTGCCATTCCAAAGTTGGAATAAACGTTTTGAACCTCATCCGAGTCTTCGAGGGCGTCGATCATTGCGATGACCTTCTTAGCGGAGTCAAGGTCAACTTGGACTTCCAAGGATGCTACAAACTCGACATCCGCGCTTTCGTAGTCGATTGACGCTGACTGCAGTGCGGTTCTAACGGAAACCATGTCGCTGGGATCGGTGGTAATAACAAACTGCTCGCCACGATCTTCGACGTTATCAACCGAATACTCGAGAACGGCTTCGAGAATTGAGTCTTCTGAGGTGCCCGGGGTCTTTTCGACCACCACAACTCCCTTGCGCGCGAATTGGTAGGCCACCGAACCCGGGTCGGCCAATGTTCCTCCATTTCGGCTCAGAGCCAAGCGCACTTCCCCGGCGGCTCGGTTTTTGTTGTCAGTGAGACATTCGATCAGCAGCGCGACGCCACTCGGACCATAAGCCTCATACATGATGGTTTGATATTGAACGGCGTCGTCGCCAACTCCAGAGCCGCGCTTTATCGCCCGTTCGATGTTGTCGTTGGGGAGCGAACTCTTGCGGCCCTTTTGAACCGCATCGTAGAGCGTGGGGTTTCCGTCAAGGTCAGGCCCGCCCATCCTGGCGGCCACTTCGATGTTCTTGATCAGCTTGGCAAAAAGCTTCGCGCGGCGACCATCGATAACAGCTTTTTTGTGCTTAGTGGTAGCCCATTTTGAGTGGCCGGACATTGAAAACTCCCAAGTGTTTTGCTTCAGACAACACTCTACATTGAGGCCTAAGCCTTGTTGATGAACTCACTCAAAAAGTATTCGTGCACACGCGGTTCTCCCGCAATCTCTGGATGAAAGCTGATTCCCAGCATGTTCTGCTGACGAACGGCTACAACCCTGCCGTCCTCAAGCGCTGCCAGTTCATGCGCCTTGGGTCCGACCTCTGCGATTATTGGGGCTCGGATGAACGCTGCCAAAACGGGCGGCCCCGAAATGCCTTCAAAACTCAACAATGTTTCGAACGATTCAGACTGGTGACCGAAGGCGTTTCGTCTAGCCGTCACGTCGAGACCGCCAAAGGTCTCCTGGCCGTCGGCTCCGTCTAGTATGCGATCGGCAAGAAGAATGAGGCCCGCGCAAGTGCCGAAAGTTGGAAGGCCCGAACGCACGGCATCGCTGATGGGCTCAAATAGATCGAAGATGCGGGCTAGTTTCGCGATTGTGGTTGATTCCCCACCGGGAATTATCAGTCCATCGACCGATGCGAGTTGTGCTGTGGTTCTTACCTCAACGCCGGTTGCGCCGATCTGGGAAAGGCTTGCTAGGTGCTCCCTAACGTCTCCCTGAAGAGCTAAAACCCCTACCTTGGCCAATTACCAGCCGCGATCTGCCAGACGGTGTGGGGCTGGAATGTCGGATACGTTGATGCCGACCATCGCTTCGCCGAGTCCGCGGCTGACCTGAGCCAGAACATCCGGGTCATTGAAGAAGGTGGTCGCCTTCACGATCGCCTTTGCACGCGCAATCGGATCGCCAGATTTGAAGATTCCGCTTCCGACAAAGACTCCGTCAGCGCCAAGTTGCATCATCAAGGCGGCGTCAGCTGGGGTTGCAACGCCTCCGGCGGTGAACAGAACAACTGGTAGCTTTCCAGACTTTGCGACTTCGTAAACCAGTTGGTAAGGCGCTTGCAGTTCCTTGGCAGCAACGTAGAGCTCATCTTCTGATTTGCTGGCCAGTGCCCGAATTTCCCCACTGATGGTGCGAATGTGCTTGGTGGCCTCTGAAACATCGCCGGTTCCGGCCTCACCCTTCGAGCGAATCATTGCGGCACCTTCTGTGATGCGGCGCAGAGCCTCTCCTAAGTTGGTCGCACCACACACAAATGGAACGTCAAACTTCCACTTATCGATGTGGTTTACGTAGTCGGCCGGGCTCAAAACTTCAGACTCATCGATGTAGTCAACCTTGAGTGACTGCAGAATCTGCGCCTCAACAAAGTGGCCGATGCGGGCTTTCGCCATTACCGGAATCGATACCGCACTGATGATGCCATCGATCATGTCTGGGTCGCTCATACGAGCCACGCCGCCCTGAGAGCGGATATCGGCGGGTACGCGCTCGAGAGCCATAACGGCAACGGCGCCGGCGTCTTCGGCAATCTTGGCTTGGTCAGGGGTCACAACGTCCATAATGACGCCGCCCTTGAGCATTTCTGCTAGTCCGCGCTTGACCCGCGAGGTGCCGGTGGTCTGTGAATTGTTCTGAGAGTCGCTCATGAAGCCAAGTCTAACCTTGAGTGTTCGTTGAGCAAAAATCAGTGAAACTTTTCTAAATCTTCCGAAGGTAAACTGACTAGCCGAAGAGCTCAACCCAACCGCGAGAAATTTCGACCTGCACTTCTCCCAGAAGTTTCGGCAGTGCCTTAGTCTCGGCGATTATTGGGAAAAAGTTGGAATCGTTATTCCAGCGAGGCACGATGTGCTGGTGCAGGTGACCGGCAATTCCAGCGCCGGCAACCTGGCCTTGATTCATGCCCACATTGAATCCGTGTGCGCCAGAAACATGTCTAATCACACGCATGGCCTGCTGCGTAAGAAGTGCAATCTCGGATGTCTCCTCCAATGTCGCCTTTTCATAGGTGTCAACATGGCGATACGGGCAAATGAGCAGGTGCCCAGAGTTGTAGGGAAAGAGGTTGAGTATCGCAAAAGCATGCTCTCCCCTGCGAACAATCAACGACTGCTCATCACTGCCCTTAGGGGTGAGACAGAAAGGGCATTGATCCTCATCGGGCTGCTGCCCGTTTTGGATGTAAACCAGTCGATGCGGAGTCCAGAGGCGTTGGAAGGCATCCGGAGTTGCAGCAAAATTACCCGAATCCTCAACAGACATCTCGACTAGACCTGCGTCTTGTCTTGGATTGCGGTCAGAACTCTGGAAACAGCATCGGCTATTGAAACACCGTTTTCCTGGGTACCGTCTCTAAAGCGGAAGGACACAGCCCCTGCATCCCGATCTTCGCCTCCCGCAATAAGCATGAACGGCACTTTGTCTTTGGTGTGATTGCGAATCTTCTTTGGGAACCGGTCATCGGAGACATCCAAAGATGCTCTAACTCCGTGTTTCTTGAGTTCTGCAATAACTTCTCCGAGGTAGTCGTTGAACTCCTCGGCTACCGGTATACCGACAACCTGAACTGGCGCTAGCCAAGGCGGGAAGATGCCGGCGTAATGTTCGGTCAGGACGCCGAAGAAACGTTCTATCGAGCCGAAAAGTGCGCGGTGAATCATCACGGGGCGTTTGCGATTTCCGTCCGAGGCGGTGTATTCGAGGTCAAACCGCTCGGGCAAATTGAAGTCGAGCTGGATTGTCGACATCTGCCACGTGCGTCCAATAGCGTCACGAGCCTGAACCGAAATCTTTGGACCATAGAAGGCCGCACCACCTGGGTCTGGTACGAGGGTCAAACCAGATTCAGTTGCGATCTTTTCTAGAGTTGCGGTGGCAGTCTTCCAAATGACGTCGTCTCCAACGAACTTTGGGTTGCCCTCCTCTTTGGTGGAAAGCTCGAGATAGAAGTCTGTGAGGCCATAGTCGCGCAGCAACCCGAGCACAAAGTCAAGCACGGAGCGCAACTCAACTTCGATGTCTTCCTGAGTAACAAAAAGGTGTGCGTCGTCTTGAGTGAAACCGCGGGCGCGGGTCAGTCCGTGCACTACCCCTGACTTCTCGTATCTGTAAACGGTTCCGAACTCGAACATGCGCAGCGGTAGATCACGGTAGCTGCGCCCTTGAGATTTGAAAATCAAAATGTGGAATGGGCAGTTCATCGGCTTCAGGTAGTAATCCTGGCCTTGCTTCCTTACGTGACCTTCGTCATCAAGCTCTTCATCCAGTTGAATAGGAGGAAACATGCCCTCCGAGTACCAGTCAAGGTGACCAGATGTCTCGAAGAGGTTCGACTTGGTTATGTGCGGCGAATAGACAAACTCATAACCCGATTCTTCGTGACGTTTCCGGGAGTAATCCTCCATCGCCTTACGAATGATTCCACCCTTCGGGTGAAATACAGCTAGGCCACTGCCGACTTCCTCAGGAAAAGAGAAAAGGTCCAGCTCGGCACCCAGACGACGGTGGTCTCGTTTGGCCGCCTCTTCAAGTCGTTCTAGGTGAGCGCGCAGCTCGTCCTTGCTCGGCCAAGCTGTTCCATAAACGCGCTGCAGCTGCTTGTTCTTTTCGTTTCCACGCCAGTAGGCAGCAGCGCTCCGCATCAGCGCGAAACCATTGCCGATCATGCGAGTGTTTGGTAGGTGTGGTCCTCGGCAAAGGTCGCGCCAAGCGGTCTCCCCCGATTGCGGATCAATGTTGTCGTAGATGGTCAGTTCGCCTGCGCCGACCTCAGCCGCTCCGTCACCGACAGCATCGGTTCCCTTGAGGCCAATCAGCTCAATCTTGTAAGGCTCGTTGGCTAGCTCGACTCGAGCATCTGCATCAGTGGTGACTCGTCGGACGAACCTTTGCCCGGCACGGATGATGCGCTCCATCTCTTTTTCGAGCCTCTTTAGGTCTTCGGGAGTGAATGGCTCGGCGACATCGAAGTCGTAGTAGAAGCCATCACTGATCGGGGGGCCAATACCTAGCTTCGCTTCAGGGTTCACGGTTTGAACTGCCTGAGCTAGCACGTGCGCCGCGCTGTGGCGAAGTATGTTGAGCCCCTCCGTGCTCGAGATTTCAACGCCCTCGGCGTTGTCGCCATCTTCTAAGCGCCAGGCAAGATCGCGGAGGGTTCCGTTAACGCGCTGAGCTACCACCGTCTTGGATTTGAATACGGCAAAACCATCGGCGCCAGAATCAACCTCTTGTTTGGCACCATCAACCAGAATCGAAATTACCGACATTCAAAAACCTTGCGCTAGATGTAAAGCAATCCTAACGAAGCACTTAGGTGTGCCTAAGCAGGTAACGACGGTTACATGTAGTTAAGTGGAATCATGACCGACCCCAAAGACATAGAAATCGAAGAAGATTTGATTGCTAGCGAGGAGTTCGTTCGCAACTCAATGGCGGCAAAGCTCAACTGGCTTCGTGCTGGAGTGTTGGGAGCCAACGACGGAATCATGTCGACCTCGGGCATGGTGCTCGGTGTCGCAGCATCAGCGCCAGCGACATCCGCTGGAAGTGTGCAAATTCTTGTGGCTGGCGTAGCAGCTGTTGTGGCGGGTTCAATTTCGATGGCGGGTGGTGAGTACACCTCGGTTAGCGCGCAAAAGGACTCCGAAAAGGCTGCTCTAGAGGTTGAACGCCGAGAACTTGCAGATAGCCCGGAGGCGGAGCTTCTAGAACTAACGTGGTTCTACGAGCAAAAGGGCATGACTCGCGAAACTGCATCGCTAGTTGCGAGAGAACTAACTAACAAGGATGCTCTCAAGGCACACGCCGAAGCGGAGCTGGGCATCGATTCCGATCACCATGTTTCGCCTGGGGCTGCGGCGATCAGCTCATTTGTCGCATTTGCGATCGGTGGCCTGCTTCCGCTCTTGGCAATGGTCGTCACTCCTCGTGCCTATGGAGTCGCAGCGACCGTAATCGCGGTAGTTGCGTCACTCACGCTAACCGGATACGTCGGAGCGAAGATCGGTGGGGCCAAACCGGGTAAAGGAATTATTCGCAACCTGGTTGTTTCACTTTTGACCATGGGCATCACTTACGCCATCGGCCACTTGGTGGGTACACAGCTCTAGACGCTTCGGCTTCGATCACTGGTTCGGTGAGTTCTGGCGCACGATACTTCGGCTCGAAGAAACAATTGCCAACAATCGGAACTCAAGCAATTTTTTTTACGCGCTAACACAACCGGAAGCGGATCACGTCAAATTTTGGATTTGATTCTGAACTTCAGGTGAATTATTTTGCGGGATTACGCCTAGCGCACGTAGTTACCCACGCTGGTTACCCAGTTTGGAATGGACAGCGAGCGTAGGCCGTTGCCTCGAAAAGCGTAGTCTCCAATCGTGGTTAGCGACGGCCCAAAAGTCACCGATGAGATTCGGTTGTTTCGGAATGCGTTAGCACCGATGGTGACCAAGTCTGGACCCATAATGACCGAGGAAATCTGGTTGCCATAAAACGCGTAGTTACCTACCGTGGTCGCGCTAGCCGGCAAAACTAGTGCTGAAGTTATTGCGTTACCGGTGAAAGCGTAGGCACCGATGCTGGCGGTATTAGGTCCGAGGTCGACTGAGGTCAGGTTGTTGTTTCGGAAAGCTGCCACTCCGATAGCGGTTGTTGCGCTAGGCATCGTTATTGTGGTGAGCGTGTTCGCATAGAACGCATAGTCCGGAATGTTAGTGACACTGTCACTCAAAGTGACTGATGCAAGCAGGTTTGCTCTAAAAGCCGACTTTCCAAGACTGGTAACGGTGTTAGGGATTGTCAAAGAAGTCAACAGGTTAGACCTGAAAGCACCCTCACCAATGCTGGTGGCTGATGCTGGTATGACTATTGATGCGATCTGGTTATTGGCGAAAACGGAGTTACTTAACTGGGTGAGTGTGTCACTCAAATTCACGGTAGTGAGCGCATTACGTGTGAAAGCACCATCCCCCAAGCTAGTTAAAGTGTCATGCAAAGTAACCGATGTTAAAGCGTTTGATGCAAAAGCGTATGCATCGATAGCAGTGACAGAAGCCGGCACTACCAGCGAAGAAGCTATCTGGTTTCCGAAGAACGCATAACCGCCCACATGGGTTAGACCTGAACCTAAAGTCAAATCTGTAATACTGTTGCCCCTAAACGCGGCAGGACGAATATCGATCACCGAGTTAGGTATTTCAACAGTCGATAGTTCATTATTCATAAACGCGCCAGGCCCGACATACTTCAAAGTCTTAGGCAAAGCCAACCAAGTCAACTTCTTAGTCTTGAACGCATTGTCACCCACCTTCACCACCGGATTACCCTGCCAGGTCGAAGGAATGACCATAGCTTTAGGGCATGTGGCCGAACATCCAGTTATGGTCACGTTGTTTGACGCGTTTGTGGTGGAAGTGAAATTGAAAGACACCACCTCTTTACCCGCAAAGCTCGAACTCCAACTTGAACCAGCTAAAACATTCACCTTGGCCAGACCCTCAGAGGTGTCGCCAAACGCTCCGCCTACCCCAAGACCGGGCTCGTCACCCAAGAACAAGACAGCTCGCAAAGCAGAGGTGTCGAACGAATTACTACCGATGAAAGTGACGCTAGCTGGAATAGTCACACTAGTGATCGAATAATCAACAAAGCCATCAATAGCAGTAACAGGGTGACCACTAACAGTGGCAGGAATCTCAACATTTGTCGGACAAGTACGCGTACAACCAGTAACCGTCGCATTGTCACTTTCATCAAGCGTGTAAGTGAAAGGCTCTTCAACACGGACTGGTAAACCACTCCACGATGACCCCCAACCAGTCGTGCCCTCTTGAACCACTACCTCGCTCATAGCCGTATCGAAGAAAGCCCATTCATTTTCATTAGGTGCGTTCCCCTCGAAATAGAGGCGCTGCAAGTTGATATTCCCGTGAAAGGCATGATCATCAATAAAGGTAACAGAGGCGGGTATCGTGACTGACGCCAAGTTGTTGAAGGGGAAAGACGCGAAACTAATGGTTTGAAGACGCGATCCGGGAGTGAAATTCAACGAAGAAATTGCATTGCTCATAAAGGCATATCCCCCCATTGACTCAAGTGAATCGGGGATTGTGAGGGCAGTCAAACTATTACCAAAAAACGCTCCTCCACCAATCGAAACCACCCCTTGGCCGAGATCCAGGCTATTCAAGTGGCTAGAATCGAAGGCCCCATCCCTGATCTCAGTTACCGAGTCGGGAATTGTGACCGAGGTCAAGTTCTTGCCCTGAAACGCGTTGTCTCCGATAAACTTCACTCGCTTACCCCCGAGAGTTGAGGGGATTACCAGGTTCGTTGGGCAGCTCGAGTTGCAGCCGGTGACGGTCACGTTATTGTTGGCATCGGTTGTGTAAGAAAAGTCGGTAAAAGGTGCCTCGGCTTGCGCCGCCTGAGGCACAAACGTGAATGAGCTGGCAACAAGAAGCCCGATTACTAGCTTGGCGATCTTGGATGCAAAAGACATGACCGCGTTCCCTACGATTCGAAAGGCTGCTCACACAACCAAAGATTTTTTACACGCTAACACGACCGAAAGCGCTTTTACATCAAAGTTTGGATTTGATTCTAACTTCAGGTGAATTAATTTGCGGGATTACACCTAGCGCACGTAGTTGCCCACGCTGGTTACCCAATTAGGAACGTTCAATAATCGCAGGCCGCAGAAGGTGGGCACTGCGCAGGCACAATTCGCAAGTCATTAGGCAATGAAAACCTGGATGCAACCAAGCCGCAGAAACTATCCAAAGGGATACATTGGTGGACGATACTGGGATCGAACTAGGAAACTGGCGCGCGAGCCAGTTTCGGTCGCTGGTTCGTCAATACTGGTGGACGATACTGGGATCGAACTAGGAAACTGGCGTTCGAGCCAGTTTCGGTCACTGGTTCGTCAATACTTGTGGACGATACTGGGATCGAACCAGTGACCCCTTCCATGTCAAGGAAGTGCGCTACCGCTGCGCCAATCGTCCGGGTCTAAAACTTTGAGGTGGAGACGGGATTTGAACCCGTGGTTTTACAGCTTTGCAGGCTGCTGCTTTGGGCCGCTCAGCCACTCCACCATGTTTCCACAGGGCCAGATTTGAGCCCGCTTCGAGCGGATGACGAGATTCGAACTCGCGACCCTCACCTTGGCAAGGTGATGCTCTACCACTGAGCCACATCCGCATTTGTTCTTTCGAACGTTGAAACTCTAACTCAAAACGTCGTCCTTTGGCAAACCCAACGGCACGACGGTGTGTTGGTAGGGTTGTTGCAACAGGGCGTATGGCGTAGTGGTAGCGCGCTTCCTTCACACGGAAGAGGTCACTGGTTCGATCCCAGTTACGCCCACGTGAACTTCAAAATCGGCTCCGGCTCAATCTGGGAATTGCTACTCGCATACTTCTGGAGCTTCATGGTCTTTGCGCTTCTAGTCGGCACATTCGTTATGTTTTTTGCATATTTGTTTGGAAACATTCGTGACCGCTGGCCCTATTACGACGCAAAACGCAAGCGCAAAGTGATCAGTAACCTTGTTTGGTGCTTTGGAATATTTGGTTTCCTGGTTTGGCTTGGCTCGTCGATAGCTCTCTAAGGAGTCCAGCGCCAGCGCGGATCATTCTCTGAATATGCCGTTTCGCCATGAACGACAAGGTCTACACCCGCTATTTCATCGGTGCTCTTTACCCTGAACCCGATCGTCTTTTGAATGGCGAATGCGATGATCCAAGCGCTTCCGAAGGCCCAGAGACCCACTGCGATTACTCCGATGGCCTGAGCCCAAAGTTGATCAAGAGAACCGGTGTCGATCAAGCCAACTTTGGTTCCGACTATGCCGATGTATAGAGTTCCCACGACTCCGCCCACAAGGTGAATGCCAACCACGTCTAGCGAGTCGTCGAAGCCAAGCACGTACTTGAGCTCGACGGCAAAAGCGCAAATTACCCCAACGAGGCATCCGAGGGCTAGCGACCAGAGTGGAGTCAAAAAGGCGCAGGACGGTGTGATAGCAACAAGCCCCGAGATAGCTCCGGATGCAGCGCCGACAGCCGTTGGCTTACCATGGCGCAGCTTGTCGTAGATGCTCCAGGTGATGAGGCCTCCTACTGGTGCAACAAAAGTGTTGATAAATGCTAACGAAGCGATGCCATTGGCGGTTAGGGCTGAGCCAGCATTGAAACCGAACCAGCCGAACCAGAGGATACCCGCCCCGATGAGCGCTAGAGGTACGTTGTGCGGGGCGTGCATTCCCTTGGAGAACCCGAAGCGTTTACCGACTACAAGCGCGACCGCCAATGCCCCAGCGCCGCAGGCAACCTCGACTACGGTTCCTCCGGCAAAGTCGAGCAGCCCCACATCCTTGATGAGCCAGCCACCGGTGACAATCTTGCCGTTGGAGTCAAAGGTAGCGTTGAAAACCCAACTGGCGATCGGGAAGTAGGCGAGGGTCGCCCACAAACCTGCGAAAATCATCCATGCTCCGAAACGCGCGCGGTCAGCGATCGCTCCTGAAATAAGGGCTACCGTGATTATGGCGAAGGTGCCTTGGAACCCGGCAAATACCAAGTTGAACCCGGAACCATTTCTGGCCTCTTGGAAAACGTCGGCAAGAAAGAGTTTGTCTAGGTCGATGCCGATGACCCCGTCCAGACCAATGAAGTGTCCTGCCGCAGCAGAACCGAACGACATTGCATAGCCGAATACTACCCAGAGCGTGCCGACCAGAGCCAATGATCCAAAAGACATCATCATCATGGAAACTACGCTGGAGGCGCGAACCAGTCCCCCGTAGAAAAACGCTAAACCAGGTGTCATGAAGAGCACCATTGCGCTGCAGATGATCATGAACATGGTCGCGCTATCACTCATGATTCAATCTTTCCATTAACGCGTCAAAAGAGAGGGGCTGCTAGCCCCTCTCCTGACGACAAAACTAACCTCGGTCTGCACCGAACGCGTAAGCCTCTTCACCGTGAACCACGGTGTCGATGCCGGCAATCTCGTCTTCTGCCTTTACACGGAATCCGATGGTCTTTTCAACCGCGAATCCAATGATAAGTGCCAGTACGAATGAGTAGACCAGTACTGCTCCAGCACCCAGCGCTTGCATCAGGAACTGGTGCCAACCGAAGCCGAAGGCAGCGCCCACACCGTTACCGAAGATACCGATATACAAGGTTCCAACGATTCCACCGACGAGGTGGATTCCCACCACGTCGAGAGAGTCATCGAAGCCGAGTGCAAACTTCAGGTCGGTGGCGAGTGCACACAGTGCGCCGGCGATAAGGCCAAGCAAGATTGCATACATAGGATCTACCGAGGCACAGGCTGGCGTGATCGCTACCAGACCAGCAACTGCACCAGATGCCGCTCCAATCGATGTAGCTTTACCGTGGCGGAAGTACTCAACGACCAACCATCCGAGCATTGCTGCTGCCGGAGCGGCCAGAGTGTTGATGAATGCGATCGAGGCAATGCCGTCGGCAGCGAGTTCCGAACCCGCGTTGAAACCAAACCATCCGAACCACAATAGAGCCGCGCCAAGAAGGGTCAACGGGACGTTGTGAGGCTGTGTGATGCCCTTCGAGAAGCCAAAGCGCTTGCCAAGGACAATCGCGAGAGCGAGACCCGCGGCACCGGCGTTGATGTGAACCGCCGTGCCTCCGGCGAAGTCGATTACTCCCAGCCCATAAACAATCCAGCCACCGTCGACGACCTTGCCGTCAACCAGGGTGAAATTGAAGACCCAGTTGGCCACAGGGAAGTAAACGAGCGTGGCCCATAGACCGGCGAAGACCATCCAAGCGCCGAATTTCGCGCGGTCGGCGATGGCGCCCGAAATTAGGGCTACCGTGATGATCGCGAAAGTCGCCTGGAAGGCTACGAATGCCAGTGATGGGAAAGCGCCAGCTGGGGCAGCTGCATCTTTAACCTGTGCGGCCAGCCCTAGGAAGTCAGTGTCGATGCCGAACCAACCATCAATTCCGAAGAACGTGCTAGTACCGGCGTTTGAGAACGCGATGGCATAGCCGTAAACAACCCAAAGTACGCCGATGAGGCCAAGAGAGCCAAAGCTCAGCATCATCATCGACACGACGCTCTTGGCCTTGACCATGCCGCCGTAGAAGAACGCCAGTCCCGGCGTCATTAGAAGCACCAGTGCGGCGCTAATCAACACAAATGCAGTGTTTCCCTGATCCATTTGTCTACCTCTCTCTAGATAACAAATGCCCCCGCCGTTGCGAACATGTCTCTAGTAGAGCGAAGTTAGGTTTCAACTGATGACGCGAAATGTTTCGTGTTTGTAAAACTATTCGTTCATCGACGCTAGACGAGACAAAGCTCGACGGTACTTCTTCTGGTATGCCCCGTGCAACATGACATCTGGGAAGATCTTCGACAGCGAAACCCCCGATGCGCGCATGGAGATCTGATTCTCGTAGGCTCGATCTACAAAGGCTACGAAACGCAAAGCCGGTGCCTGATCGCTGAATGGTTTTACGCCAGCGATAGCCACGCAGGACACGCCCTCAAGCATTTTGTGGAACTTCGAGGGATGAAGCGTCGCAAGGTGCTCCACGAGGGCCCCGAAGTCGTCAGTGCTGCAGTTATCGCGCCCGCTTTGCCATTGGTGCAAAGCGTCGTCACTGAGCACGGGGATTTCTCCATCGCTGTGCCTGTGGCGATAGTCCTCACCGTCAACAGTCACGATTTGAAAGTGCGCACCGATACCCAAGATCTCACGCTGAAAATCATCGGCCGCGAATCGTCCCGCCCCGAGCGCGTCCGGAGGGGTGTTTGATGTTGCCGCGAAGCGCACGCCCTTAGCTCCAAGGTCATTTATGAGGCGACTGAACAACATGGTGTTTCCTGGGTCATCCAACTCGAACTCGTCAATCGCTAGAAGGTCATACTTCTTGAGTAATAGCATCGCCTCCGCGAAACCCACTGCTCCGATCAAAGCTGTGTAGGCGAGGAAACTACCGAACAACTTTTTGCCCTTGAACTCACGGTAGAGAGCCGCGAGTAGATGAGTCTTACCCACACCGAATCCACCATCTAAGTAGAACCCTGGCGAGACTTCTCCCTTTCGGGGTTTGACTCTGAAGCCGCTTCGAAGTGCCTCAACCGCAGCGGCTTGAGATGGATGTGAGGGATCAGGCACGTAGTTCTCAAAAGACGCGTTCTCAAACTCCCTTGGAGGCACTAGTTCACTGAGAATTTCGGCGGCGGTGACTACGGGGCTGCGATCTACCAGACGCATGATGTTGCCATTTCTTACCGCCCGATTTGGTTTCGCTACGAGGTCGTTTACCCTTGTAGTAAGAGTTTACTCACGGAG
>Ga0214921_10004588_pt1 | contig 20209 bp, 20 predicted proteins | sample LL1505_MetaG_FD_177992 | JGI IMG/M metagenome (GOLD analysis project Ga0214921, IMG submission 177992) | Freshwater microbial communities from Lake Lanier, Atlanta, Georgia, United States - LL-1505 | ecosystem: Environmental > Aquatic > Freshwater > Lake | place: USA: Georgia | collected...
ATATCTCTTGGGGTAGAATTTCTCATCCAAGTGAAGTGGTTAAGATGGATCAAAAGATTCAAGTTGTTGTATTAGACTTTGATGATGACAAAAAACGTATCAGCTTAGGTTTAAAACAATTGACTCCACATCCTTGGGATGTATTACCAACTGACTTATCAGAAGGTAGTGTAGTGAAAGGTAAAGTTGTGAATATCGAAGATTACGGTGCGTTCTTAGAAATTCAACCAGGTGTTGAAGGTCTAGTGCACGTTTCTGAAATCACTTGGGCAAACACACCAATCAACGCTAAAGAATTCTTCAAATTAGGAGATGAGCATGAAGCGAAGGTGGTAACATTAGATAAAGATGCACGTAAGATGAGCTTAAGCATTAAACAAATGTCTCAAGATCCTTGGAGCGCTATCGATAATAAATTCCCAGAACAAAGTAAGCACAAAGGTCTAGTTAAAAATATCACTCCTTACGGTGTGTTTATTGAATTAGAATCAGGTATTGGTGGAATGATTCATATCAGCGATTTAAGTTGGTTGAAGCGTTTCAATCACCCTTCTGAGTATGTGAAAGTAGGAGAGTCTATCGACATCATTATCTTGAACATCGACAAAGAAAACAGAAAATTACAATTAGGTCATAAGCAATTAGAAGAAGATCCTTGGAATGCTTTAGAAGCAACATTTGCAATCGGATCTATTCACGAAGGTACAATCGTTCGCAAGGATGATAAAGGTGCTATCGTACAAATGCCTTATGGTTTAGAAGGTTTCGCGCCTAACCGTCACTTAGCGAAAGAAGATGGTAAGCAAGTTCAAGCAGAAGAGACAGCACAATTCATGGTGATCGAGTTCGATCGTAATGAAAAGCGTATTGTAGTTTCACATGCAAGAATTTGGGAGCAAAACATCCAAGAAGAAAAAGAAGTAGCTAAGAAAGAAGCAAAAGCTGAAAGTGACAACACTAAAAAAGCAGTGAAAGCAGTTCAAGCCAAAGTAGAGAAATCTACCTTAGGTGATTTGGGTGCTTTAGCAGAAATCAAAGCGAAATTAGACGAAAACAAAGAAGGGTAGTTGCTACACTTTTATAATTTTAAAGCCCCGCAATTGCGGGGCTTTTGTTTTTTATCGCCTTTTATAGAAATATAAAGGCTCAAAAAAAACACTCTAATGATTTAAGCCCCTAGCGGGGCTTTTGGTTTTTTGAGCGGGACTTTTTGGTAATTAATTGACTATCAAGCAGGTTTTAGCTATTTCTTAACGTCAAAGCCTTTATTCGCAATCTTTTTCGTCCTAAATTGGGGATTATTAGTTAATTTTGCCACCCTGTATGAATAGAATCATCTTATTTTTTTGCCTGGTTTTAAGTTTAAGTGCTTGTACTTCAAAGTTCCAAAAAGTGTTGAAGAACAAGGACATAGACTTTAAAGTTAAAATGGCTGAAAAATATTATGCCGAAAAGAAATACACCAATGCACAGCAGCTCTTTGAATCAGTGATTCAATTCGTAAAAGGAACGCCTCGTTATGAGGAATTGTATTTGATGTATGCCAATTCATATTATTACGATAAAGATTATGAAAATGCAGAAGACATATACAAAACGTTTATTGAATATTTCCCTAATTCTACAAAAGTGGAAGAAGTAGAATTCATGAGGGCATATACTTATTATAAGCGTTCTCCAAAAGCTGAATTAGATCAAACCACGACCAATAAGGCGATGCAATTGATGCAATCTTTTATTGATGCACATCCAACGAGCACAAAAGTAAAAGAGGCCTCAGAAGTGATTGATGCATGTAGAGCAAAACTTGAACTTAAAGATTATAAAACTGCCACATTGTATTATGAGCTTGCTTTGTATCGAGCTGCAGCAATTTCTTATGGTATATTATCTGATTATTTTCCGGATTCTAAACAAGCTGATAAATATAAATTATTGACCTTGAAGTCCTATTTTAAATTTGCAGAAAATAGTTACATTGACAAACAAAAAGAGCGTTTTGAAAAAGTGATTATTGAATACAATGATTTTGTAGATAGATTTAGTGATAGTCCATTATTAGAGGAAGCAAAAAAAATTAAGAAACAAACCGATCAATATTTAAATAATACAAAATGAGTAAATTAAGAAGACATATGGGTGCTAACACACCTGCTGTTGTAGAAACAAAAAGTTTAAAAGCTTTAAAAGCTAAGACAGGAAATTTGTATGAGTCTATTGCCATCATAGCAAAAAGAGCGAATCAAATTAATATCTCAATCAGAGAAGAATTACATTCTAAATTAGAGGAGTTTGCAAGCCATACAGACAGCTTGGAAGAAATTCATGAGAATAAAGAGCAAATCGAAATCTCTAAAGCCTATGAGCGTATGCCAAATCCTGCTATTTTAGCAACTGCCGAATTCATTGATGACAAGATCTATCATCGTAAAAACGAGGAAGCGGATTTATTCCGTTAAACTTATAAAGGTATTTATATAAAACGTCCCGAAGATTCGGGACGTTTTTGTATTTTAGGGTATAAAACAACCAGGTATGTTTTTAAGAAAATTTACACTCATTTTATTTTGTATTTGTACTTTTCATCATTTGAAAGCGCAAGAGCTTTCTGCTGTTGTCAACCTGCAAACGAATAAAATAGACAATCAAGTAGATCCAAAAATTTTTACACAACTTCAAACACAGTTAAAAGATTTTATCAATCAACGAAAATGGACATCAGATATTTTTACGCAAGAAGAGAAAATTGATTGTAATTTTTTTATAACAATAGAGTCAGTCGTTTCTCCAGGTGTATACAATGCCAAGCTAAGTATTGTTGCCAGCAGACCAGTGTATCGTTCTAATTATTCAACAACATTGTTGAACATGCAGGATGCAAATTTCACATTCAAATATCAACTAGGCCAACCTATTGAATTCAATGAAAATAATGTAGCCAGGACAGATGCATTAGAAGCAAATTTGACAGCCACATTAGCTTATTATGTGTATATCATTTTAGGATTAGATTACGATTCATTCTCCAAGAATGGAGGCGCTCCATACTTTGGGAAAGCATTGAATGTGGTGTACAATGCTCCCAGTGGCGCTGGTATCAATGGATGGAAATCTTATGACGGACAACGTAACCGATTTGTTTTAATAGATAACCTAACAAAGAGTGGGTTTGATAAATTACATGAAATAAGTTTTAACTATTATAGAAAGGGAATGGATCAAATGGCAGATCAACCAGAGCAAGCGAAGGTGGCTATTTTGAACGCATTGATGAGTTTACAAGAACTAAACGAAGACAATGTAAATTCCATGGCCATCTCTATTTTTATGCAAGGCAGGGTAACAGAATTAATTGGTTTGTTTTCAGATGCAGATAGGGCAACAAAAAAACAATTAATGACAACCTTATCTGTATTGGATATTGCAAACATCAATAAGTATAAAGCATATTTTGAATGAAAAAGGTCATTAGTATAGGACTTGTATTTCTTGTAGCATGTAGTGCTAAGAAATCGGATAAGGGGGCAATTTTGCCCATTACAACCATGCAGCAAACTGTATTTCAGTTGATGCAAGTAGATGAATACCTGTCAAGACAAATTCAGAACGATACATCTATACAACCATCGCTTGAAAAGGCACAATATTACCAACGTGTATTCAATTTGAATAAAATAGATCGAGCACAATTTTATACTACAATGGCTTATTTAGATAAGCACCCAGTAGAGATGAAACGCTTGATAGATTCTGTGGAAGCATTATCGAAAAGGGAAAAATTAGAGTTACTTAAACATTAATTTTACTTAAAAAAATGGAGGTTTCGTCAAACACTTTTACATTTGAATTGTTAAACTATTAAAATATACAACTATGCCAATTTCAATCGGACAAAACGCTCCTGATTTCACTTTATTCGATACGGATAAAAACCAAGTTCATTTAGCAGATGCTAAAGGAAAAAATGTAGTGCTTTTATTTTTTCCACTCGCTTTTACAGGTGTTTGTACCACCGAACTTTGTAATGTAAGAGACAATATCGCTGCATATAATTCAACGAATGCACAAGTATATGGCATTTCTGTTGACTCTTTATTTGCTTTAGGTAAGTTCAAAGAGGAACAAAAATTAAATTTCCCTTTGTTGAGTGATTTTAACAAAGCTGCTGCAACAGCATTTGATGTGTTGTATGAAACCTTCCCAGCTTTTGAAATGCAAGGTGTAAGTAAGCGTGCGGCTTTTGTACTTGACGCAAATGGGGTGGTACAATACGCAGAAATTTGTCCTACACCTGGTGACTTACCTAATTTTGAGGCCATTCAATCTACATTGAATTCATTGAACTGATACGTCGCTTCGTGTTAATTTTTATAAAATATAAAATTAACACGAAGCTCTCTAATGATTTTAAAAAGGGTCCCAATTTATCGGGACCCTTTTTTGGTTCTTGCTAGTTTTTTTATTTATCACAAACTTCCACAATCAGGAATTTCAAATAATGTGTATTCTCCATTCCCCAAATAATTGGATGGTCACTTGATTGAGATTGATAGGTGACTTGTCTAATTCTTTTCTTAGCGTCTTTAGCGGCCATATAAATCGTGTCTAAAAATAATTCTGGGCTCACTAAATTGGTACAACTAGAAGTGACCAAAAAACCGCCATTGTTGATCATCTTCATCCCCCTTAAATTAATTTCTTTATATCCAGTAACTGCTTTTTCGATACTACTTCTATTTTTTGTAAAGGCTGGTGGATCTAACATCACCACATCGTATTTTCTTCCTTCTTTGCCCCAGTTTTTAAGGACATCAAAAGCATTCATTGCTTCAAACTTTACAATATGATCTAGTTGATTCAATGCAGCATTTCTATTGGCTTGTACGACTGCATTTTCAGAAATATCAATACCTAAAACAGATTTGGCACCATAATGTGCAGCATGTATTTCAAAAGTTCCGGTATAGGTAAAAGCACCTAAAACATCTGCCCCTTTTACAATATGTTGAATCGCGCGACGGTTATCTTGTTGGTCTAAAAAATAACCAGTTTTTTGTCCATTTTCAATATCTACATAAAATTGTAAACCATTTTCTTGAATGATAATTTCTGTCGGGAATGGGTCAGATAAAAAATCCTTCTTTTGTTCAAGGCCCTCTAATTCTCTAACAGGCACATCGTTTCTTTCGTAAATTCCTTTTGGTTTAAAGATGGCATTGATCGCTTCTACAATTGCAGGTTTCCATTTTTCAATACCTAATGATAAAGTTTGTAGCACAAAATAATCATTGAACTTATCAATGATCAATGCGGGTAATCCATCAGCCTCACCAAATACCAATCTACAATTTTCTGTATAGCCTAATTGTTGTCTATATGCCCAAGCTTCACTAATTTTTTGATAAAAAAATGCAGCATCAATCTCCTCTCTTTTACGAGTCAATAATCGGATGATGATTTGAGATCCAGGGTTGATATAGCCACGACCTGCTAATTGACCGTCAAAATAATAGACCTCCACAATATCCCCTGGAATAACAGTGCCAGCAATACGATCCACTTCGTTGTTATAAATCCATGGATGCCCCATAGCGATCCTTGGAGTAATGCGCTTATTTAAGTAAACCTTTGTCATTTGGCAAAGATAGGGACAGATTGAGTGACAACTTGTTCATTTTAAGCCGCTTTTATGTCAATTTTGCTCTTTTATTGCTTTGGCAATATATTTGCGTGAGGTACAATACAAATAGTTAATTATGGAAGAGAAAGAGCAATTAGGTCAAGAACCAATATTAGATACAGAAAATGGCGCTCAAACAGCCCCAGAAACCGAGGAAACCCCTCTTAGTGAGTTAGATCAGTTAAAGGCAGATTTGATTGACCAAAAGGATAAATATTTGCGTTTAATGGCAGAATTTGAAAACTTCAAAAGAAGAAACGCTAAAGAACGCGTGGATTTGATCCAAACAGCAGGTAAAGACGTTATTGTTTCCCTTTTGGACGTAATGGATGACTGTGATCGTGCAGAGAAGCAATTGAATGGATCCGACGACATCGCTGTTCAAAAAGAAGGGATCCAATTGGTTTTTAATAAAATTAGAACAACCCTTCATGCGAAAGGACTAAAAGCAATGGAAAGCATTGATCAACCATTTAATGTTGAATTACATGAAGCTATTACAGAAGTACCTGTTCCAGATGCTTCAAAAAAAGGCAAGGTGATTGACGAAGTAACAAAGGGCTATTATTTGAATGATAAAATCATTCGATTTGCAAAAGTGGTTGTAGGTAAATAAACAAAGCAATATGTCAAAAAGAGATTTTTACGAAATATTAGGCGTGAGCAAGTCTTCATCTGCAGATGAAATAAAAAAAGCCTACCGTAAAGTTGCAATGCAATTTCACCCGGATAGAAATCCTGGAGATAAAGCAGCAGAAGAAAAATTTAAAGAAGCAGCAGAAGCGTATGAAATTTTAAGTGATGCGGATAAGAAAGCCAAATATGATCGTTTTGGACATCAAGCTTTTGGACCTGGAACAGGAGGAGGAAATGGTGGTTACAGTAGTGGAGGCATGGACATGAATGATATTTTTAGCCAGTTTGGTGACGTGTTTGGGGATGATATGTTTGGTAGTTTTTTTGGTGGTGGACAAAGCCGCTCAAGAGGTGGTGCAAAAGCTAGAGGCCAAAGAGGTAGTAACTTAAGAATCAAATTAAAATTAAATTTCGAAGAGATAGCGAACGGGGTTAACAAGCAAGTTAAAGTAAAGAAGCATGTGCTTTGTACGACTTGTAGTGGCAATGGGGCTAAGGATAGTTCTAGTATACAAACTTGTGGTACCTGTAAAGGGTCAGGTCAAGTAAGAAAGGTAACCAATACGTTTTTGGGTCAAATGCAAACTGTGAATACTTGCCCAACTTGTAATGGAGAGGGAAGTACAGTGACTGCGAAATGTACCGCTTGTAAGGGTGAGGGAAGGGTATATGGTGAAGAGACTATTTCAATAGATATACCTGCAGGTGTACAAGACGGTATGCAATTAAGTATGTCTGGGAAAGGTAATGCGGGTGAACGTGGTGGCTCTTCTGGAGACTTAATCATTATGATTGAGGAAGAACAACATGAGTTCTTACATAGAGATGGTTTAAATGTTTCATTTGATTTATACATCACCATACCAGATGCTATTTTTGGTACTAGTGTAGAAGTGCCTACCATTGACGGACGTGCAAAAATTAAAATACCTGCTGGTACACAAAGCGGTAAAATATTTAGATTGAAAGGAAAAGGATTTCCAGAAGTTCAAGGCTATGCCAAAGGGGATCAATTGATTCATGTGAATATTTGGACCCCACAAGAAGTAAGTGAAGAAGAAAAAATCGCTTTGAATAAAATGCAAGAAAGTGAAAATTTTAAACCTAAGCCTGTTAAAGGAGATAAAAGTTTCTACGATAAAGTAAAAGAAGCGTTTAAGTAATTTAAATAAGACCATAAAAAAAAGGGACAATTTTAATTGTCCCTTTTTTTTATTTATGCTTTTAATTGATAGATGTCTTTACTGTTTCTGCCTAATCCATCATAATCTAATCCGTAACCTACAACGAATTTATTAGGGATTTCAAAACAAGCGTAATCTATTTGAACGGGGAATTGCAAAGCATCTTTTTTATTTAACAAGACAGCAATTTTAACCGATGCAGGTTGCATACTTTCCAATTGGGGTAGGTAATGATGTAATGTTTTGCCTGTATCTATAATATCCTCTAAAATAAGGATATGTCTGTCTTTTACATTGATATCTAATCCTATTGCGGTAATCACATTGCCTGTTGAGTTAGTGCCTTTGTAGGAAGCTAATTTTATAAAACTGACTTCGGCCTCTATCGTTATTTGTTTGAATAGGTCTGCTGTAAATAAGAAGGAGCCATTTAAAATGGATAAAAATAGCGGACTTTTACCTGCATAGTCTTTATTTAATTGTCCTGCTAGCTCAGTAATTTTTTCTTGAATAGCAGCCTCTTTTAAATAGGGTTCAAATGTTTTATCAAGCACTTGGATGGTAGACATATCAATGAATTTGAATTAGAAGAATTGTTTTGAATTATTTCTTTCTTTTGATAAATAGTAAGCTATTGTCTTTTTTAATCATAGGACTAGTATCTTTTTGTTTAAACAATAGAACTTGTGTGCCTTCTTTAATAGGATCTGTTAATTGAGGATTGTACATTTTCAAAGCACTAAGTTGTATTCCTTCTAATTGACTAATCTCATGTAAACTGGTATTGTATTTTACAATATGAAATGAGGTAGCACCGACTTTCTTTTTTGGAGCAAGAAAAATCAACTGATCTTTTTCTAAAAGATTTGATTTATCAATTTCATTGTATTCAAAAATTTTATACAATGGCACATTATATTTAAATGCAATTTCTAAAAAAGACATATTTTCTTTTCCAAGTAGTACTGGTACTTGATTGATTCGAAATCTACCTTCTGGATAATTATATTTAGGTTGTTTTATAACTGTATCAATTTTTACTTGTGCAACCTGAGTCGTTTGTACAGTTGTAGGGACTTCTTTTTTAATACTATCTAGTTGAACAGCAGGTAATACTTTTGTAGGTAATGATTTAGAAGGCAAAGGGGCCAATGCTTCATTTGAGCCCATTTGAGCAATTCCTAAAGGCTTATTCAAACTTTTTACGGGACTATCAATCATTACTTTGTTCAAAGGACTATCTATCATCGTCTTATTTATGGGTGCTTCTTCCACTTCAATTTCATTGGCAAGCTCTGGGAAATTGTATTGTGCCAATTCGTAATCGTCTATGATTTTTAATAATTTTTTAGGGTAGTCGGATGCTGTGGCATATCCAGCTTTTTTAAGTCCATAAGCCCATGCGGTATCATCCACAGGATCTAGTAAAAATAAATCAACATAGTTTGGACGGTTCTTTAAAAAGTTTGAATGGTCTTTAAAGGATAATTCAGCTGCCTCATAAGCTCTAAAACATTCTTGTTTTGAATCATCATCTTGATAGGCTTTAGCGCCAGTCCAATCTGATTTACATTTAATGCCAAAGTGATTATTATATTTTTTAGCTAGGTTACTTTCGCCGCTATTGGATTCTACAATGGCTTGTGCAAGGGTGATAGAAGCGGGCACGCCAGTTCTTTTCATTTCCTTCATTGCAATGGCCTTAAATTGTTCTATATAAGCAATGGTCGTTGTATTATTTTGCGTCCAACCATGCGTGATGGCGATACAAAAAATGAAAAAAAGGAGTAGGGTATGCTTCATATTATTTTTTTCTAATTAAGGTTAAACCATCTCTAACAGTGAGCATAATTTTTTCAAGTTCCTGATGTTGTAAAATGAATTCATTGAAAGCGTGTATAGCCAATGCATTTTTTCCTGATATGTTTTTTTCAAACACTTGTCCATGAAATAATACATTGTCTGCAATAATCACGCCTTTATCTGAAAGCATGGGGAGTACTAACTTAACATACTCAATATATCCAGTCTTGTCTGCGTCAATAAAAACAATATCCCATTTTTTAGTAAGGGTAGGTAGAATCGTTTTGGCATCACCAATATGGGATATAATTTGATTTCCTTTTGGACTTGCATCAAAATGAATTCTAGCTGCATGGGCATCATCTGCTCTAAGTTCTATGGTATCTATTGTCCCCGTACTACTTAATCCTTCTGCTAAACATAAAGTACTAAAGCCAGAAAAAGTGCCTATTTCTAAAATGGATTCTGGATTAAGCAGCTTACTAAAAAAGCTTAAAAAGCCGCCCTGGTTCCAATTGCTTTGTAAATGTGCATGCGCATGACTCAGTATAGTTTGCTCATACATAGGCTTTAAATAAGCCGGTGTGGCATCACTATAATGTGTGACATAGTCGTTAGCAGCAGGTTGAATAAAATCCATGCTGTAAAGGTCTATTTTTTTTCGGTATTAGCGCTTGAAATGAGCCATAAACCTATAAATGTGATTCCTCCATTGATAATCAATAGTTCTTGTCCAATGCGGAAATCCCCAAATAATTGCGCTTGGAAATAGTCTAGTACCAAACAAAGGATAGGTGCCAAAATACAAATTACAGGAATAAGTGTATTGTTGATGCTTCTTTTGGTTAAAATGCCAAATGCAAATAGTCCTAATAATGGTCCATAGGTGTAGGATGCTATTTTTAATAATAAATCAATGGTGCTCTTATTGTCTATCCACTTAAAGACCATCACCATGATTAAAAAAATTAAAGCAAAAATTAAATGGGTTCTTTGTCTAATCTTTTTTTGTTGTGCTTCTGACCAGTTTTTATTTCTTTGTAATCCCAAGATATCAATACAGAAACTAGATGTTAAAGCTGTGATGGCACCATCTGCACTTGGGAACAATGCAGAGATCAATGCAAGAATAAATATAATTGATAAATAAGGTGGCATGTAATTTAAAGCCAATGTTGGAAATAAATCATCGCCTGTTGCAGTGATATTATTTTGAACTGCATATAAATGTAATAAACCCCCTAAGTAAAGGAATAAGCTAATGGCAATGACCATGGTAAATCCTATCGTGACCATATTTTTTTGGGCATCCTTAAGCGTTTTTACAGAGATGTTTTTTTGCATCATTTCTTGGTCTAGTCCTGTCATGGTTAGGGTGACAAAGGCACCTCCAATGATTTGTTTCAAGAAAAAGGATTTACTATTCAGGTCTGTACTAAAAACATCAGATAAATGCATAGATGGATTTCCGGCCAAAGCTTGATCTTGCATCGCAGTCAATCCTTGTAAGACATTTAGGTCTAGTTTTGATAAGATATAGATACTACAAATAATCAAACCCAATAACATCCCTGATGTTTGCAAAGTATCTGTCCAAACAATTGTTTTTACACCCCCTTCATAAGTGTATAATAAGATCATTGCTAAAATAACAAGTGTAGTCGTCCAAAAGGGTACATGCATGTTATCAAGAATAAAGTATTGTAAAATTTTAACGACTAAATACAATCTAGCCGTTGCCCCAAGTGTTCTTGAAAGTATAAAAAAGGAAGCTCCTGTTTTGTAGGCACTGAATCCTAATCTGCCTTCTAAATAATGATAAATTGATGTCAAGTTTAACTTGTAATAAATTGGCAGTAACACATAGGCGATGGTGATATAACCAATTAAATAGCCTAATGTAATTTGTAAATAATGAAATGCATCTTTTCCAACAGCGCCTGGCACACTCACAAAAGTGACACCGCTTAAGGATGTTCCAATCATACCAAAGGCAACCAACATCCAATTGCTATTTTTATTACCAATAAAAAACGACATGTTATTACTGTTCTTGCCAGTAATTTTAGCTACACCTAATAACACTAAAAAGTAAAGGATTACGAAAATAAAAAGGGTTGTTGCACTCATAGTGGAATATTTGTCAATTTGATACAGCAAAGTAAAGAGAATCTTTGACTTTTTTGGTTATTTTGTGAGAGATCTTAACGAATTCTAACCAATGAAAATACAATCAGTGACCGTCTTTTGCGGTTCTAAATCTGGGAATCAAATAGGGTTCACAAATCAAGCAATTGAATTGGGTACAGCATTGGCTCAAAATGGAATACAATTGGTCTATGGTGGTGGTGGTAAAGGTATTATGGGCGCCATTGCAGATGCTGTATTATCAAAAAATGGAAAAGTGATAGGCATTATTCCTAAGCGCTTATTGGAATGGGAAGCCCAGCATGAGGGATTGACCGAGTTGATTGTGACAGAAACAATGCATGATCGAAAAAAAATATTGTATGATAAAGCAGATGTAGCAATCATCTTGCCTGGGGGAATGGGAACGATGGATGAATTATTTGAGTTGCTTACTTGGAATAATTTAAACATCCATCAAAAAAAAGTGATTGTATTAAATTGGGAAGGGTATTATTCACCATTAATTGCCATGATGGAGCATATGCATGGAGCGGGATTCATGTATGATGATTGGCGTGGTAGAATTACAGTTGCAAAAGATGCTGACGAAGTGATGCAAACGATTAACGCTTGGAGCGAATAGGGAAGGCGAAACCTGCTCTAATAATTGGATCTGCTCTGTTGTAGCCGTCTCTGTAAGGAGAATTTGGATTTTTTAAAAGATCAATCATGACACTAAAATAAGTCATCCCATTTTCTGATCTACTGCCATATCCAATGCCTGCCAATAAACTCTCTGCCCCAAATCGAATACTTCGTGAAGCGCCCGCATTGACACCAGCTGTGCCCCTGTCTTTAAATCTGCTCCAGGTATAATTGTATTCTGGTTGTATTTGAATAAAAAACTTTTCAACTGGCCAGATCCTAGTAAATGCTCCAGCACCCAATTGAAAACTTCTGGAAGAAGTACCAGATAAGCCGTTGCTAATGGTTGGATTAAAAGATTGAAAGAACAAATTTGTTGCAGCCCCAATATCAATAAAATCGTTGGCTCGTTTAAAGAATTCAGGATTGATCCCAATCTGAAATGAACCCGATCCGCCTCCAATAACTAGGTTACCACCTATAAATAATGGATTGTTTTGGATGGATGGCATTGTTTTAACAACTTCTTGCGCATTTAAAAAAAAGCTATTGCACATAGCAAATAGAAAAATGTATACAAACTTCTTTTTCATTATTTAGTATCAAAAATTTTACCAGCATTTAAAATATGATTAGGATCAAATACCTTTTTAATCCCTATCATTAATTCCATGGTGATAGGATCAAACATGACTGGCATAAACGACTTTTGAATTAAACCAATACCATGTTCTCCACTAATAGTTCCACCAAGCGATTTGACCAATTCAAATATTTTAAAAAGGATACCTTGTATCACTTCATTTTCATAACTTTTTTTATACAGTGGGTGGTTGATTCTAATATGTAAATTTCCATCTCCAGCATGTCCATAAGACACCACTTTAAATCCATTTTCAAGGGCCAATGCTTTTACCCCCATGATTAAACGAGGTAGTTCTGCCCTAGGTACCACGGTATCTTCTTCAATGGTATAACCTGCTGCGACGGATGCTTCATTTGCCTTTCTACGTATTTTCCAAAGTTCGGTTTTTTGTTGCGCATCATCGGCAAAGTATAATTCACCCACTTCAAAGTTTGTCAAAAATTCGGCGATGGCTTCCATTTCTTTCATTAAAACCTCTTTATCGTTCCCATCTACTTCGATAATTAAATGTGCTGCTAAATTGTCGGTAATTGCAATGGCAGTACTTTCGCATAATTTGCTAGCAAGTTTAATAGATTCAATTTCCATTAGCTCCAATGCGCTTGGAGTAATACCTGCTCTAAAAATAGCACTCACGGCTTCACTTGCTTTTTCTAAACTATCAAATGGTGCAAGCATTAATAAATCAAACTTTGGATGCGGAATTAATCTTAAAACAATTTTGGTCACAATACCTAGTGTGCCTTCACTACCCACAATCAACTGTGTTAAATTATAGCCCGTGGCATTTTTTAATACATTCGAACCCGTCCATATAATTTCACCCGTAGGTAAAACAATTTCTAAATTTAAAACATAGTCTTTCACCACACCATATTTCACAGCCTTAGGTCCACCAGAATTTTCAGAAATATTACCACCAATAAAACAAGAGCCTTTACTTGCAGGATCAGGAGGATAAAACAACCCTTTTTCCTTTACTGCATTTTGTAACACTTCTGTAATCACACCTGGTTCGGTAGTGACTTGTAAATTTCTTTCGTCGATATGTAAAATGCTATTGAATCTTTCCATAGCAATTACTAAACCACCTAAATGAGGCAATGCACCACCCGTTAAGCCAGTACCTGCACCTCTTGGTGTCACTGGTATTAAGTGTTTATTGGCTAATTGCATCAACGCACCTATTTCTTCTGCTTTTCTTGGCTTTACCACCACAGCTGGAAAGTAATGTAATCTTTCCGTTTCGTCCCTGCCATATTTTTCAAAGCTCTCCGCGTCAGTGAAAACATATTCAGCACCAACAATTGATTTGATTTGCTCTAATAATTCTGGTGTGATTTGATGCATATGAAAAATGAATTTAAAAATTGTTCAACATTGAATTAAAATAGACCGTACAAAGTACTATCTACCTTACTAATGATATGGCCTAAATCTTCTTCAGACTCACCAAATTTATTTTTATCACAATCAATTACCAACAATGGACCTTCTGTATAATTTTCAATCCATTTATTGTAGTAATCATTCAATCTCTTTAAATAATCTAAACGAATATTTTCTTCGTATTCTCTTCCTCTTTTTTGAATTTGAGATACAAGGGTAGGGACAGATGCTTTTAAATAGATCAATAAATCTGGTGGTTGAACCATTGATTGAATGGTTTTGAAAAAGCCAAAATAATTATCAAAATCGCGCTTACTCATCAAGCCCATTTCGTGCAAGTTGGGGGCAAATATATTAGCATCTTCATAAATGGTTCTATCTTGTATGATGGTTTCAGTGCCTTGTTGTATTTCTAAAATTTGATTCAATCTGCCATGTAAAAAGTAAATCTGTAAGTTGAAGCTCCATCTTGGCATATCATCATAAAAGTCCATTAAATAAGGATTATGGTCCACATCCTCAAATTGAGGAATCCAACGGTAGTGCTTACTCAACAACTCGGTAAGTGTTGTTTTGCCAACACCAATATTGCCTGCGATTGCTATGTGTTTTGGTTTTTTAGTTGTTGCTTTTGCCATAATCTTTTGCGTGTGGTTAAATTGATTGGGTGTTGATTTTATAGGTAATCCATACCTACGGCTTTTCTAACAGTTGTTAAAGTTGCAGATGCATTTGACCTTGCCTTATCGGCACCTTGGTGTATGATTTTTAAAAGTACCTCTTTATTATTTTGTAAGTCAGCTGCTTTATTACGAATTGGCTGAATGAATTGAACCATGTCTTCGGCTAATTGTTTTTTCATATCACCATAACGAATGATGCAATGGCCTTCTGAACTATTGTTAAAGTCATCCTCAAATTTTTGTACAGTATCAGCGGTACTTACCAAACCCATTAACGTAAATAAGTTTTGAATGTAGTCTGGTTTTATTGAATGAGGTGTTAGTGGTCCTTGATCTGTTTTTGCTTTCATCACTTTTTTACGAATCATTTCATCTTCATCCGCTAAAAATAAGGTGGTCATTTGATTTTCGCTCTTGCTCATTTTGCCGTTGCCATCTAAGCCCATGATCTTAACCAGTTCACTGTTGTAATTAAAAGCATAGGGCAGTGGGAAGGTCTCTCCATAGCGGTGGTTGAACCTTTCAGCAAAATTTCTTGCCATTTCTAAGTTTTGCTCTTGGTCTTTTCCAACTGGTACCTTGACTGCGCGATGAATTAATATATCTGCAGCTTGTAACACAGGATAAGTTAACAAACCTGCATTCACATTTTCGGGTTGCATCCTTACTTTATCTTTAAAAGTAATGGTCTTTTCAAGTTCACCTTTATAAGCCAACATGTTTAAGTACAAATACAATTCAGCAATTTCTGGTACATCACTTTGAACATATAAAGACACTTTCTCTGGGTCTAATCCACAAGCAATATTTTCTGCCACCACACGCAACACACTTTCTTGTAAAGTTTTTGTATCAGGATGGGTTGTTAAGCTATGCCAATTGGCTACAAAAAAATAGCAATTGAATTCATCTTGCATGCGGACATAATTGCGCATGGCACCAAAATAATTTCCCAAATGTAAGAAGCCAGTAGGCCTAATTCCACTCAATACGATTTCCTTTTCCATAGCTGTGCGAAGATAATGAATCACAATCCCATTTTTTGCCATCTTTTTGGGATATTTGTCTCGAATCTAAAAAAAATCGCTTGAGCTTAGCTACGCTTTTATCCAGTCCCATCGAATACCTAAAGGGTGTAGGCCCTCAGAGGGCGGAATTGCTTAAAAAAGAACTGAGTATCTATACTTTTGGCGATTTATTGCAGCATTTTCCACATCGACATGTAGATAAGACAGTTGTGACGCCAATGGGTCAATTGACCCCCGAAATGGACTTTATCCAGGTTAAAGGGGTCTTATTGGGTCTACATTCAATTGGCGAGAAACGTTCCAAAAGGATGGTGGCTCAATTAAGAGATGAATCGGGGCTTTTGGAATTGGCTTGGTTTCAGGGGATACAGTACGTTCAAAAGAATTTAGTGGAAGGACAGACCTATTTGGTTTTTGGTAGGCTAGGCTTTTTTAATGGTAAACCTCAAATTGTGCATCCAGAAATTGAACCTTTTGAAGTGCATACAATGGCTCAAAAATCATTGCTTGAGCCGGTCTATGGTTCTACCGAAAAATTAAAGTCAAGGGGATTGAACGGAAAACAAATTGGCAAACTAACCCAGGTTTTATTTCAACAAATTAGCGAAAGGGATTTGCCAGAAAATTTGCCTGCACATTTATTAGTGGATAGGATGGGCAGATGGGAGGCGTTTAGACAAATCCATTTTCCATCCAGTCAGGCAAAATATAAACAAGCATTGTCTAGATTGATTTTTGAAGAATTATTCATTGCTCAAATTAGATTGAATTTAATCAAAATTGACCGCCATAAAAATAGCAAGGGACAGGTATTTGAAAAAGTAGGAGACTACTTCAATACTTTTTACAACAATTATTTGCCCTTTGAATTAACAGGTGCACAAAAAAGGGTGATTAAAGAAATTAGACAAGACGTTGCAAAAGGCTTTCAAATGAATCGTTTGTTACAAGGCGATGTGGGCAGTGGAAAAACGATGATTGCATTAATGGCGATGTTGATTGCTGCAGACAATGGATTTCAGAGTTGCTTAATGGCGCCTACCGAAATTTTAGCGCAACAACATTATAGTAGTTTAACAGAATTGCTAAAGGCAATGCCTGTCGAAGTAGCCATTTTAACTGGCAGTACAAAAGCGGCAGAACGAAGAAGAATTTTAAAAGGACTAGCAGAAGACACCATACATTTTGTGGTAGGCACACATGCATTGATTGAGGATCCGGTTCAATTTAAAAAATTAGGATTGGCTGTGATCGATGAGCAGCATCGTTTTGGTGTGGAGCAAAGATCAAAGCTTTGGAAAAAAGCATCCATCCCACCGCATGTATTAGTGATGACTGCAACCCCGATCCCAAGAACCTTAGCCATGACAGCTTATGGCGATTTGGATTATAGTATCATGGATGAATTACCTCCAGGAAGACAGCCTATTAAAACTGTACACCGTTATGAAACATCGCGCGCGAGTGTGATGGATTTTGTAAAATCAGAAATACAAAAAGGACGACAAGCTTATTATGTCTATCCTTTAATTGAGGAAAGTGAAAAGATGAGTTATGAGGATTTGATGCAGGGCTATGAACAAGTAAAAAGTTATTTCCCTGAACCCACTTATAAAATCAGTATGGTGCATGGGAAAATGCACAACGATTTAAAATCCGAGAACATGAATCGATTTAAATCAGGGGATACACAAATATTAGTGGGGACCACAGTGATTGAAGTGGGCGTCAATGTGCCCAATGCATCGGTGATGGTAATAGAGAGTGCGGAAAAATTTGGATTATCACAATTGCATCAATTAAGAGGCAGGGTAGGTAGAGGTGCAGAGCAGAGTTATTGTATTTTATTGAGTAGTGTGAAAGCAAGTAGAGAAGCAAGGGAAAGATTAAAAATCATGTGCAATACCACAGATGGTTTTGTAATCGCAGAAAAAGATTTAGAGATTAGGGGGCCGGGTGATATTGATGGAACAAGACAAAGCGGTGCATTGAATTTTAAACTAGCTAGTTTGATCAATGATCGACCTACTATGGAAATAGCCAAAGAAGCAGCTGCCGCGATCTGTGAAAAAGATCCTAATTTAAACATGCCAGAACACTTGGCAATTAGAAGCTTTTTACAGACCCAAAAAACCAAAATTGGGTGGGGTAAGATTGCCTAAGCCCATCAATTTTAAGTAACTTGCTTCCAAGAAGCCATTATCTGGGGTTTCCAATGATATTAATATAAAAATCAAATTTTAGTATGAAATACGATCCACTTGATCCAACCCTATTTATACAAAACAGAAAGCGTTTTGTAAGTCAAATGCAAAAAAATAGCATTGCTGTTTTTGTTAGCAACGACGAGTTTCCAAGTAATGGAGACGCCTTGCATGGCTTTGTACAAAATTCAGACTTGTTTTGGTTAACAGGTATAGAGCAAGAAGGCACTATGGTGGTCTTGTTTCCAGACAATCCAGATCCTAAGTATAGAGAAGTATTGGTCTTGGTTCGTCCCCAAGAGTTGAAAGAAATCTGGGATGGTAAAAGATTAAGAGCGCACGAAGCCACTGCTATTTCTGGCATGAAAACCATTGTCTGGTTAGATAGCTTAGACGCAATGTTACAAGGCTGGATACATCTAGCAGATGCAATTTATTTAGACTCCAATGAAAACGATCGTAAAAATAATTTAGTAAGAACAAATGAATACCGATTCATAGACGAGATGCAATCTCGTTATCCACTGCATCAATACTTACGTGCTGCTAAAATTATGAAAGCCTTAAGAGCGATCAAAACAAAGCAAGAAGTGGTGGTGATTCAAAAAGCGATTGATATTACAGAATCTGCTTTTAGAAGGTTATTACAATTTATTCGCCCAGGTGTACACGAATATGAAATTGAAGCAGAAATTTACCATGAATTTTTAAGCAAAAAAGCAACTGGTGTTGCATACCATAGTATTATAGCGAGTGGTGATAATGCAAGAACATTGCATTATACAAGTAATAATAATGAATGTAAAGATAGCGAACTGATCTTGATGGATTTTGGCGCTGCCTATGGTGGATACAATGCAGATTTAACGAGAACAGTTCCTGTAAACGGCAAGTTTACAAAAAGACAAAAGGAAGTGTACAATGCTTGTTTGCATTTACATGATTATGCAAAATCAATTTTAAAACCAGGTATCAGTATTTTAAATTATACGGATAAAGTGGGCGAAGAAGCTACCAAGCAATTTATAAAAATTGGCTTATTGACAAAGGCAGAGGTGAAAAATGAGGACTCAGAAAACAGAGCCTACCGAAAATATTTATACCATGGCATCTCGCATCACTTAGGAATAGATGTACATGATTTGGGCACCAGAACAGCGCCAATACAAGCTGGCATGGTGTTTACAGTGGAGCCAGGTATTTATATTAAAGAAGAGGGCATGGGTGTGCGTATCGAAAATAATGTTTGGGTGACGGCAAAAGGTAATCAAGATTTATTCAAGAACATCCCAATCAAGGCCGAAGAGATTGAAGCTTTAATGAAAAGAAAAAAATAATTTGATACCAAGATGCGTCAACAAATTCCCAATATTATTACGCTACTAAATTTATTTTTAGGATGCTTGGCAATTGTTAGTTGCTTCCAATTTGGGACTGTGGCGTCTATCTCTGAATCAGGGGATATGCTCATTGAAATTCCTGAAAAATTATATTTAGCAAGTTTATTCATTGGACTTGCTGCCTTGGTCGATTTTTTAGATGGATATGTTGCCAGATTATTGAATGTGCCTTCTGAAATGGGAAAGCAACTTGACTCATTGGCAGATGTGGTTAGTTTTGGCGTAGCACCTGCATGTATTGTGTTTCAATTTTTAAGGCTAGCCTTAGCCAATGATGTCAATGCACTAGCCACGAGTAGTTGGTCATTTGCCCCAGCATTCATCATTCCTATGGCCGGTGCTTATAGACTAGCAAGATTTAATTTGGATCAAACACAATCCACCTATTTTAAAGGGGTACCCATTCCTATGATTGGAATTTTAACTGCAGTTTTTCCATTGATCTATTGGCAGCCTTCTTATGGTATTATTTCAAAGCTTTTATTGAGCCCCCTATTCTGGTATGTTTATATTGTAGTAGTCAGTTATTTGATGGTCATGACACGACCTATGTTGGCGCTTAAAAGCTTATCCAATAAGAAAAAATTATTCCTTCCATTAGGGATTGTAGTAATAGAAATAGTGGTTTCGGCTATATTTTTTAAATGGTACGCCATTCCATTTGGCTTTATTGGCTATTGCATAGTATCTTTGATGTATCCAAAAACAATCACTCAATAACAAAGTATGATCTATCAAGTACAAATTAAAGTAATGCCGTTAAAGGATTTATTAGATCCAC
>Ga0214921_10004589_pt1 | contig 20209 bp, 22 predicted proteins | sample LL1505_MetaG_FD_177992 | JGI IMG/M metagenome (GOLD analysis project Ga0214921, IMG submission 177992) | Freshwater microbial communities from Lake Lanier, Atlanta, Georgia, United States - LL-1505 | ecosystem: Environmental > Aquatic > Freshwater > Lake | place: USA: Georgia | collected...
GTTTGATGTTTTTCAACTGGTCATTTGCAAGTTGCGGAATATTTTCTGCCTCTACAGAAGATCCATTCATGCGAACACGAAAGAGTGGGCGATTCCCACCACTAGCTCCATAAAGATACTGCCCATGCTTAACTATGCGTACATTTTCAGCTGACCCAATATTAATAGGTGAGCCTGTCCATCTATCATTTAATGCAACAGGTTGATTGGCTGTAGTCAAAGGAGTATTAAGGTATGCCGATGTGTCATAACTAAAAACTCCAGTACCGCTTGCAAAAACTAATCTACTTGCTTGACCACTATCTTTAAGCACAGATAACTCACGTATTGGATTAGATGTAGTGTAGTTAAAGTTTGGCCCAGATGGGTTCATCCATACAGAAAGCCATCCGTTACGTGGACGTAGAGTATTGCCATAGACAAATAGATTTTGTAAAGACTGAAAGTAGTTTTGTTGAAGTTCGTTGGGCTGGTTGTAAGTGTCAATACCAGTAAACGCACGGTCACCAATGGTAAAAGCTTGTTGATTGTTTGATACTTGTCGCAATGCCATTATTCGCAAGCCTTTCGTTGCCATGCATTTGTAAGCGTAGCAGACTGAGTATACGATTCAGTTTCTGGAGTAAACACATATAACCTAAATATAGGTAACGTATATGGTAAAGATGAATAACCAACATCGCAAGATTGAGATATCCATTGATTAATAACACTACCATCACGCTTATAGGTAGGACACTCACATCCAGTAGATGGAGTAGATAATCCTCCTAGCCATCGAAATGCATATGACCTATATCCTGCCGCCATTATGGGTCGATTCCTGTAACTGGGTCAGCAGACGCACTAGATGCAACAGCGGCAGTCCACGATAAAGCATCAACTGCATCGTATACGCTAAGTGTAGCACCTACAATTTCAGACTTATTACGCAATGCATACAATGCTTCTTTGACTAGCCGTCCACTGTTCGAGCCGCCACCCACGTTGCGATTAAGTAGTGCATCCGCAATAGATTCAACATATAGCGTTCCTGCTATAGTGTTTGTATCCGAGACTATTGCTTGACTATTTACCCCAGCCTCATACAGCCAGTATCCAGATGTACCAGAAGCAAAGCCTACTTGTGGGTCACGTGTCCAAACCGCAGTAACAATTTCTGTAACAGCATCGGTTGCTAGTGCGTCTGCGTCAATAGCATCCGTAGCAATAGCCGAGGCGGTTATTGTATTGTTTTGCATCTGATGAACGTTTGCCGCAATATGATTGCTTGCATTTATGCTTACTTCATTGGTTGTTGATGCTGTTGCACTACGCACTAATCGTGCGCCAAAGGTATTGGCTGTTGTATATGACGCAAGCAACGCATTGTATACATTGGCGGCAGTAAGCCCTAGTGTAAACCTACCAACACAAGAACCAACAACGCTAACTGAATCAACCGTACCAGTCGTAATCACACACTCAAACTCGCCACCATTAGCGTAAAATGTGCCATCTGTTGCTGTCGTTATATTGACGTTATGCAGACCTGTTCTACTATCAAAGTCAACTGATAGCGTTACACCAGCGATTGATTCCGTGACGCTATTATCTTTATATACGGAAACAACTGGACTGCCAGCAAGCGTAAATGGCGCACCCGTAGAGGGACGGTAAGTTGTGAACTTAAAGTCTATTACATCACCAGCAGTAAAGTCACCTAGATACTTACTCATCTGACATACCCCGCTAACGGATTAGCCGCTAAACCACCACCACCGGTTGACGAAGTCAAATCATCGATAATTAACTGCATTGGCATCCACGTTGTTGTCGTATCCGTCCACGCTCCAGTGCCAGTACGAGTAGTCGCATGATAAGTTCCACCCGGTATAAAAGCACTACTACAGTCTGTCGCACCGCTAAATTCAATATATGTCATACACCCTAGAGTAGCACTCGTTGCTTGAACTGCAATTCTATAATCCGTATTTGGTGACAAGGCGGTTAACGTTGACTCATCAAAGTAGTAGTCACGCAATAAAAGCGTAGCAGCATTGTAGGCTTCTTGATTAGTGAATGACCGACTCTGCAACACAGTATTAGAGGAGTCATATAGGTTCAAGTCCCACGTCGATGCACTGTTAGTTGGTCCAACATTCATTCGTACGCCAGCGATTTTGTACGACGTTACGGTTGACGCTGGTAGGCTAAACTTCATGCCACGCTGATTAGGTGTAGCCCCAGAGTTCCACGAACTGATACTGGCTGGCTTGTGAGCGATGCGATACTGCGTTGTTGATGAACCACATCCAATAGTTGGCAGGATTTGAGTTGACGTTTTAGACCCAGAAACAGTATTCAGAACGGTCTGTATATAAGGGAATACGGCAAGAGAAGAACCCACACCAGTACCACTAGTGCCAAACATTGTGAGGTTATCGCTTCCTGTATTCCACGTCCCAGACAATGCCTGTATGACGATTGCGTAGTATTGACCACGAGTAATCGTAGCGTTTGTAGACAGCGTCCATTCTTTGATTCCATTGGCTGGAAAGTTTGTAGCATCTGTTGTCAGGTCAACGTAGCCTAGCCACGTACCAGTGGCTAATCCTGTTGTCGCACCTACTGTTTGAATGCCAACACGAGTTGTACCCGGTGTGCCACCACGGGTATTGACCCAACCAGTCACTCTAGTAATGGTTGCATCTTCTTCCGCCTGACATATGAGTGAAATGTAATCACTGATTGCAGACAGCGTATAAGTGGTTGGTCCAGAAACAGAAGAAAGCATAGGCATCTCTGTTGGTATGAATGCACGTACTTTAGCCATTGATAGTCACTATCTGCCCATTCGGCGCATTAGAGTCAAGAGTTGCACTTATCGGTAATCGGTTTGCTTTCATATACTCAATCATCAACAACGAACGCAAAAGCCTACCGGCTATCGCTTCTAGTTCCTCTTCAGAATATGCAAGCAACTCAGCCAATGTGGTTGTTGCAAACTGCTTGTCTGCAAACCTAATGGTGAAGTCACCGTGTTCTAAAATTTCCGTAAGTGTGATTGTGCGTTGCATTGATATATACCTTACGCTGGGTCTACCGTTACGTCAGCAGTGTTAGACAACGAGCCTGTCCACGCTATCGCCGAGTCATCCTCTTTGTATACACTCATTGTGCCTGTACCTACAGATACCTTATTACGCATTGCTCGCAATGCACTACGAACGGTACGTTCGTTCAGCGTGTCTGTACCGTCACCTGTACTGTCCAACTTACGGTTGAGAATAGCGTCTGCTGTCTGTGCTGCTGTAAGACCACCACTCGAAAGTTTGATAGTCATGACCGCACCGTTAGTACCGCTTGCACCTCTAACCACTATCGTGACATCGTCAGCACCAGCCGCAAGCGCAGCATCAGGCACGTCCAATCTGTAGACTCCCGGCATATTGGTTGCGTCAACCTCGGCAAAGCCACCAGCAGTCCACGCCTGAGCGATTGTACGGGCTACTAGAGGGATAGATACAGATGCAGTCCTTGTGCGGTTGTATCGGGCTGTGAGACCGCTCGTAGAGGCTGTAAGACCTGTAGCACCGAGGTACAGTTCGATGGATTGTGATGTGGACGCTGGAGCGATTGTGATGGCGGAAGCGTTGCGCTCGATGCCACCACTGTAGCCAATATTTGTAGGGTTGCTTGTAATTACTCTGTATGTGCCAGACCCTGCATCCGGGCTAGTACCAGTCCACGTTACGCCATACATATCAGTAGCAGGTGCGCCGCTTGCTGTACCAAATGATGCATTTGAGCTGACAAGAGTACTTGTAAACGGCTGTAGGTTATTGATGCCGGTTAGTAACGAATCGAATAGGTCAACCCCGGAAAGTCCGCCAGTGGTTGAGTTCGTATTCACAGACACGTTGTTAAGGCTCGCAGTGGTCAATCTGTTGTTGTTGGATACAACTTTGTTCGCAGTCGTATCACTGTAGAGTGCGACACCAAAGAATAAAAATAAAGAGTTTGATACAACTAATGGATTACTGGTACTGTATGCCCCAACCCAACTTACGCCGTAATCTCCACCGAAGAATGTACAGTTTCGTATATTTCCGCCACCAGCATTGGCATTGCCAGTCGCCATTTCAATGCATCTAATAACGCCACTGGTCAACAATGGAAATATCAAGCAGTCCTCAATAACAAATGGATTGTTATAAGCACTAGTATGCGAACCAAATTCCATTTGAATGATTGGTCTGCCAGCAATCATTACACATTTTGACCACGTATGAGATAACGGTTTAGTTGGTCCGTTACCGTTACATCCAATGCTTCCAATAAATACACACTTTGTAAACGTAATGTATGTACACCCTGAAATCGTCAACAATGTTGACTTAGCAGATGCATTCTCAAATACGATATTGGAAAAGTTTATGTAATCTTTGTTTGTAATCGTAAGGACATTGTTTGTTGTACCGGTCGCTATATTTGCAACTGGGGTTATTCTGACCGGCCCTGCTGTACTTGATGTATACGTGCCAGTCGGGTCGCCGATAAAATTAATCTGATTACCAGATGTCCCTGTTGCTCCCGTATAGGTCAAATTACTTGCACTCAGGTAGTTTCCGGGAGCAAGATAAACCGTATCTCCAGCCGCTGCATTTGCTAACGCTAACGCTAGAGTAGTTGGTGAGCCAATCGTGCCGGGATACCCTGCGGAACCAGTACTAGACACATACGCCGTTGCCATTATTCAGCCGCCCCTGTCACGATTTGATTTGCCATAATGCTTGCGAACTGTTGCACGATGCTGTACTGAAATTGTTCATCCTGCATTACCCACCAGGTATTAACGCTGGTTCCATCAACACCAAACGTGCCTAAGATATTCCCGGCATCGTCTTCGATATCACCAAATACACGCCAGTCGGTAGACGGTGCTGGTTCCTTTTGGATGTAGAAGTTTTGCAGGTTCATTTGCCCACCTTCAAACTGTTCGGCTGCACACCCTTGAACGGCATCGTCAAGAACGCCAGCACACTAGAGACCGCAGCGGAGACACCAGCCGCTACCGCCTTGCTCCCGTACAGTGCCATCACTGCGCCCATCACTTCTTCACCTTCCTATTCGCAATAGCAACCAACGTAAGATCACGTAGCATCTCAAGATCTGATGTACTCATAAAGTCTAAGTTGTCAGCAATCTGACGCAATACCAAAGCCTCACCAAAAGGCACTTTGACCTCAGGGATGTTAGCGATCTTCTTTACAAATTTGCTTAGCCAAGACATGTTATTCACTTACCTTTTTTAAAGACTTCTCAATGATTAGGTTAAAAGCTTGTACCGTGCGAAGACCAAGAGTACCAAGTAAGAACGACAGCCCAATCATCTGATGTGGCTGCTCCCAGCCTAGTTGATGAGCCATGATAGGAGTAAGGTAGATAGCGGACGCAGTGCCAGACAAAACTGTGATGGCTCCTTGGATCACATTCTTGATATTCTTCCAATCAGTGCCAATAAGAGCACCGACAAAGCCAGCAAGTAGCGTATTTAAGTCAATCTGAAACTTATCCATTGTCGGTCCTCATTATTTACCTGATGGTGCTATCGGGGGTATTGCAAACAATGCACCGGGTGTTTTATAAGATGTGTCTAACTGTGCCCACAAGGTCATGCGAGACATGTCGTACCAATCTTTCCAAAATGCACGTCCCACTAAAGATGGATCGTCATAGTTCTTCATTGCTATTTTAGCAGCTGCGTATGCTGGCAGAGCTTTTAATAAAATGTCATCAGGTGCAAATGAAAATGTTCCAGATCCAGCTAAAATTGGCGTAGCACTAATTGCTCCAGTTACATCAACTGTTACAGCAGTAGCAGGTTTTGGATATAGACCTAATTGGTACGGGCCATTTCGATACCAATACTGTGGTGCGCCAGTGGTATTTAAATAATTGTAGTTAAATGCTTGTAACTCTTGCTCGCCACAGTGAGTTAACACACTTGACGAAATAATAACAACTTGTGGATACCATAAGGCTGTGTTTGCAAATGAGTTTACACGAGCAGTGGTTGTTACAATTTGTATAGTTCCCTGTTCATAACAACAGGTGCGCGTCATTTCTTCAGCGCCTTCATTTAAATAATCTAATATTGTGTCGTTAGACGACACAGTTGCAGCGCCACCGACACCAGTGGCTAATTCACCAACGACACTAGCATTAGTCTCATTAAGTAATTTAAGTACTTCATTTCGTAATACAGTAAAGCCGAGAGCCATTACACAGATCTCCGTATATACATGGCAGCATTTGACTCTATATGGCCCAACCTGTCAAGGTATTCACTCTTGTAAATTGTCATACCATCTATATCACGCAACTGCATAGCGCGTAAATATAACACGTTATAAACAAGGCAGTCGTGAGACATTTCAGGTAAGGGACATGGAGTAGCATCTGTGTTTGCTAAAGGACTGCCAGCTGAATTGTATTGCCAGTTATCACCCGGTTGTGCGTATCCTTCTATTAGTAGTCCATTAGTAACGCTAACACTAGGAGGTGGTAATAATACAATTTTGTTCATACCGTGAATGGCACAGTATTGAGGAACATATTCAGCTGGTTGATTTCTGTAGTCATCAAGAATCTGATCACTAAAGCTTGCAAGTTTGATTTCATTGTAATCTCCAGTTTCATCTTTGATCCGGATTACTCTAATTTTGTAGACGTCAGGGGAACAATAATCACTTGTTCCCCCGACTGTAGAAAGATATCGCCTTCCAACAAAACAATCTGTTTTACGGGCAATATCGTTAGCTGCCTCAATAATAATGTAATCTAGGCCAAACGGATCTCGATCATGCTCGCCGCCAAAATAGTGACGACCAATCATGCGAACCTTTTGTTTAATTTGACCTAGATTCATTACTTATTCCTTAAACAACTGCACCAACACGGGAGTTAGCAATGTAAGCATCACGGACTAAGATGATGCCACCAGCTGAACCATTACTGGTACACACCAATCGCAAATACGGACGGGCCGTAGGTGCAATTGGAATCACAAACTGTCGTCCAAGATCCGACGTACGCACTTTAGTAAACTGCATAGTTGCAGTTCCGTTAGATGCAAAGGTGCCAGATACTAATTGTGAGTTATTCAAAATTGGTAAAGGCTGACCACTATATGGACGCAATGTAAATGTTGTTGTAGTTGGAACCGAAGCAACCTCTACAATTTGTCCAACAACAGGAGCAAGGAGGTAGTTAGCAGGACCATACGTACCAGTACCGATGTTGTTAACATACAAGATGTCACCAACAGCAAAACTATGCGTACCACTAGTAAATACACCAGCTGTTGTAGCCGCCGATGTCGTTACAGCAGAACCAGCAGACACAGTAGTTGTTGGCACGTTAGTGTCAGCACTTCCAACTGTAACCCAGTTAGATAAGTCACTGGAAGCCTGAACACTAAATGTTTGCGATGTTACTGTAACGCAAACAGTTGCATCTACAATAGCAAACAAATCATTACGACTGCTTTGTCCCGGAAGGACAATACCACCAACATCAGGTGTATCCTCAGCATACTGAGGACGACCAACAATTGATGTTTTGCTCCAACCACCATACGCCAATGGGCACGACACGACGGAAGTAGCTGATGCACCCGGAGTAAATCCACCGTAATAAGAAGTTACTGAAGAACCCGGCGCACCAGCAATAGTAGATGCACCTAACGTACCCGCTCCAAAAAGGAACGATAATTTCATATCTCTAGCCATAGTAATCCCCCTTATGCGATCTGTACCGCAAGACGGCCAATAGAGCGAGTGTTCTGTGCCATAAGACCACAACCCCACTCAAACAGGACATTGTGCATGACACCATTTTCCTGCGACTTACCAAGGTATTCAGGCTTTAATGGCTTAGGCTGCCAGCCTTCAAGGTATCCCTTGCCGTAACGAACTGCATAAATTGTAGTTGCGTCAGCTACAGATACAGTAGAACCAGCAGCGTTTAGCCACTGAACTGTGTTACCTGAACCACTTGGAATGACGGCAGTAGTACCATCAGACTTACGTCCAACAACACGAATCTTTGCACTCTTAAACATTTCAACTGGTCGGTCAAAGTTATCTTGAGTTACATCAAAACCAGAACCAAGACCCATAACACGAATAGCCATTTCAAAATGGCGCTTCGTCTGCTCGTTCATGTAAAGGACAATGCCGTCACCATCAGGTGAAGACATGTTGTCAAACAAGTTTTGAATATCATGCATTAAACGGTTTGCAGCACCAGAACCGGCAGTAGCAGAAGAAGCAGCTAAGATGTTTGAAAATGACAAGTTTGCCGTAGAAGCAATGTTCATGTCTGCTGCAATATCAAACTGCTGCCAGTTGTCAAGGCGATACTTTAGTCCGGGGAAACAGTCAGACGAGTTGCCAGCAACTAACGACGTTGGGTCGTTATTAACGAACTTGTCGTTAAAGTCGTAGCTGAAACCCTCCATAAACATTTGAACCTGAGCATCAACAGGATCAATAATTGCATCAGGCTGGTCAAGCAAAACATGGTCAACGGTAATCATGTTACGCATGATGAACAACTGTTCTTCATACGACTTTGGCTTACCCTTAATTGCTTGTGGCTGTGCATTAATACCAGTCCACGTAGGAAGTGGAATACCGGAGTTGGTATAACGCAAACCAATCTGACGTAAGGATGGGGAAGTATAGAAAGGAATATCCTTTACTGCGTTCCACGTTTGATGAAGAGATTTTGTGATCTCCTTGACCATTGGATCATTCGATAAAATCGCCTGATCAGCAAGAGTCAAAGCACCATTAAAGTCAATAGCCATTTATGGCCTCCTTTACCGAATACCTAACATTCTTGAGAATATGCCACTTGAACTCTGGCGGACAGGTTCAGATTGGCGAACTACGGGAAGAGCTGAATCAGCTGTACTAATTGGAGTGGGAGCGCGTCGTTGTTTAGCAACCATTTCTGCTAACTCTGGCACCATGCTTTCAATTAGGCCTTCGACTTGGCTATGAACTTGTTCGGCTGCCTCACGTGGTGACATACCTGCATTCATCAAGTTGTCAACCATTTGAGTAGCTCTTCGAGCGTATGGGAATTCTGTAAATGCAGCATTGCGTTGTTGCTGCTGCAGTACTCCATTTACTTGCTGATTTAGTTTGTCGTACCTATATTTTGTAATTTCAGCTTCGGCTTGCACTTCAGCTAAATGTGGATCAAGGTACTGATCAGTTTGAGCAGTTAACCATTTGTCGCGGATTTGTTGTTCGTACTGTTGTTCTTGTTGAGACTCAAGTGCTCTACGTACATCATCAGCTGAGTTAAAACCATTTTCCTCAAACTGCTTGATAACATCAGCCCATTGGTCAAACTTAGATTGAACTTCGCGTCCAACTTTGGCTTGCTCGTTGACTTCCCTGAATCTTTCGTATGGAACAGCTTCAGGCTCAGCCCTACCTAAATTATCTAATAGTCGCTGACGAACTTCTTCTTCGGCACTATATAGATCTAAAGCAGCAGACCACTCTTCGTCATAACCGTCATCACCATCGGCTTCTGTAGCTGTGTCATTTTCAGAATCGTTTAACGCCCAGTTCTGATTATCGTCAGTGGCGGCCTGACGTACATGATCAACAATTGCAGAACCAATACCTGTTTCGCCCGGTGCCGCTGCTGGTGAGTCAGCGGTTCGCATCACCATCTCTTCGGACATTTACAATATACCCTCATCTTGTTGCATTGTGCCAACGTCTTGCATTGGCATCGATTCTTCCATAGGCATAGAGCCACCCTGTTGCCGTTGCATAATTGCTTGGCGAGCACTTTCTGGATTAAACATTTCCTCTTCAGGTTGTTCTTCTTCCATAGGTGGCATAGGTGGCCGTAACTGTGATTCCATCTCGCCCATCATCCCACTCGTGCTATCTAAACCAGATGGCATGCCACCTAATTCATCTTGCGATTCAAGACCAGCCTTTGCTGTCAACAGTGTAATATCTGCCTCTAGCTTTGCCTGTATCTCTGCACGTTTCTTCGCAATATCTATTTCAGCCTTTGCTTGCTCAGCTTCCATATTAAATGTTGGCTGTTGTTGCTGTTGAGCCTGTGCTTGCATTTGCATCTGCGCTTGCATCATTTCTTGTTGTTGAACTTGAGCTTGTTTAATTTTGTTCTGCTGTTGTTCAAGGTGGTCAAGAATCTTAGATGACTCAGGCATATTCACCAACTCAATAAACAACTTGTTGGTGTCAGGATCAGCCGGGTCTCCAAAAATACCCATCTGTCGTAATGTTGCATACTTTTGCAATCGTGCTTCTGGCCCATCATCCATTGCAGATCCGGGAACATACACAATGCGATACTGCCCACCACTGCGGATTGCATCAAATCGCATTACCCCTTGTTTCTGTTGATCCTTTGGAGCATTGTCTTCTTGCATATTTCCTACAAACGGAACAATAGCAAACTGCTGGACTAACGAAACTTCCCACTCTTTAATTTTGTAGTTACTAATTTCAATGTCTGCACGTACGTAGCTATGTTGTGTATTGTCAGCCTTTTGCAATAAACGTACAGCTTCAGCTGGTGTACCCGCTTGTGCCATACCTTGACTTACGTCATGCAGGCCTGCTACATCTGCCATATCTTTTTCAATAAATTGAAGTACTGGAAAGATGTCACTACCAACACCGGGCGCTCGCACAATTTGCGGAGGTTGCGATCCGCGATCATAGTAGATCTTTCGGTAAATACGATTGACATCATCAATTGTGTCACTCTTATTGTCAAATGCATCAGCGCCAATTTTACTTAGGCGCTCAACCATAATGTAGTCTTTTTGACCCTCAAACTGCTCAAGTAACTTGGACCAAAGGCGGTTATACATCAACTGCAGCTGAGTTAAGTCAAACCCAAGGCTATAGCCATAAGGGGTTCCCGCACGAGGCTGCCATCGCAAGGGAATAAACGGAAACGCATCACGCTTCTCGTATGGCCAGATACCAGCATAAAGAAGTTGTGAGTTTGTAGAAACTATGTAACGACCCTTTGGATAAAGAGCACTAGGCTTTTCCCAATACTCGTACACAGTTGCAGCATGTTTTCTTGCATCGTAACTTGATTGTCTGGCTGGTGTTGGATTGGTGTATCCGAATCCGCTTCCTGCCGCGCCATCAAGATAATTGTCCACATAACTAGCATTGTTTCCGGTGAGTGCATCTGCTTTTACTCGCTTTCCGATCTCGCCGTATGAGTCAACAAACCAACTCAAAGGCTTAACCATTGCATGTATCAACCAGCGCACGTCATCGTCTTGCTTAGCTGTAGGATCTAAATAAACATCAAAGGCAGGAAGGATTTGCTCAACAACATCACCAGCTTCAAATTGCTTGTGACCAACAACGTCCTTACCAGAAGAATCATAGAGTGGAACAACCTGACTCTTATTACTGTCCCAAAATACTTTTAAATAGCTTGTACCGCAAACGCATGCCCATCTAACACGTTCTTTGAGTTGCGTTTCTCGACCAAACTTTTTGGCATAATGCTTAATAATATAATTTGCTTCATCTGCTGCTTGGCGATCACGATCATTTTCAGATAATGGAACAGCACTTGCGTCTGGACTACCTTGAGTTAACTTACCAACCACTCCATCAATTAATGGCCTCATCTTATTTACAACTACATATCGAGTAGGCTCTTTATGGTTCTGTAACTTCACTAAATTACGAGCATTGCTGTTAATGCGAAACCACTGTCGTCCTTCAAAAAACGCGACAGATAGCGCCCACTCAGTTTCCATTTCTTGCCTAGCTCGCTGTGCAGTTTCAAATTGATTTTTTACAAAATCACAAACCTTCATTGCTTCTGCAGGAGTTTCAGACGGTAGTACTTCCCAGTCTTTTTCTTCTTGATCTAAATTTAAATTTTCTGATTCATTTAATTTTGGATTTGTAAGTTTTTGAGCACCAAGTGTTCCTTCATGTTCCGGAACTTGAAATGCAGTCATCTGTGGTTTTTGCCCACCACCGCGTAACATGTTTGCCAGTTTGCTTGGATCAATAAGTGATTTCCTCATAACCAATCTCCAGTCTTGTTAATTTCCTTGATTATTTTTTCCACTCGTTGATCTTTCAATTCTTTAAGCACTTCATACATCCATACCAATGTAAGAATTCCAAATAAAGCCTCAACAACGTCACGGACTTGCATTAGATCCAATCCTTTTGCGCGTTATTACTCATCCAGCTTGGCAGATTTTCCTGATTGCGAATTCGTTCCGATCTAATCTCAGGACATTCTACTGGATATTTCCTCCACATTGCCCCATACCTCATGCTGTCAATGGCGTGATCATGTTTTGTGCCATTGTCAATTTCATCTGGATCACGTGGAGATGCCATTGTTTTTTCTAACTGTTTGATAATATTTGGGCATTTGTTTCTAACTATTTGGAGTTTAGATCTACGTTTCCCTGCAACAAATTCAGACGCATCAAGTAATTCTTTCATTTGTGCCCAGCCAGCTTTTCTGTCTTTAACTGCACGGACACATGGTAGTCCCATGTTCCACCAAATCTCGACTGGGTATTCACCAATTCGTTCTTCAATTTTTGCAGGAGGAAAAGTGTTTGCCCAGTCAAAAGCAATAGCTTCTAGTTTTGTTGCCCATTGATTGCGCTCTTTTGAAACACACTTTGCTAGTTCAAACTGCTCTAACATCTTTGCAACATTAGTTGCTTGACTTGAACTAACGTGACCTGCCTCATACCATTCAGATAACAAATACACATTCTCGCGTTCGTCAGATGCAAACAGTATCGTACAAGCTGGAGCACCCGTACCGTAGTCATGACTTGCCCAGAATCTCCACCAAGGTTGAATTTCAACATGGTCAACCACATGCCATGGGTTACCCTCATTATCATATTCTCGAAATTGTGGAAAGAATCTACCGCCAACGCCAACATCATGCTGACATTCTCGTAAAAACGATGTTAATCCAAACGTATCAATTTCATCTTGGCAGACCTCAATATTTTTGTGCTTCCAAGCTGGCGTCCCACCTGTAATTTTGTAACCAACACGACCATTGTCTCGTTCACATGGCGTATATGTAAGATCCCAGATAGCTGGAACTTTAGGTGATTGAATACGATTTTGTAGCATATCAATCTCACCTGATAAGGTTCTAGTCATAACGCTATTACTATGAATGGCATTTTGTACAAAAATAACTGCGCAGTCAATACTTCTGGCTGGAAGAATTGTAGCAGTCATTGTTTTTATTTTTTTCTCCACGCGATCAACAGAGTCATCAAGCTCATCAATGTCGTCAAAAATAATGATGTCAGGACGTAAGTGGTCAAGCTTAACACCACGAGCACCAGTGTCCAAACCGAACGCAAGAACATTAAAGCCATTGGAGGTGCGTAACTTACTTGCACTCCATCCCTTTGAAAATCCATATTGGTTTACCGCTCGCTCAATACCACATTTTTCCATTGCACTTGCAATATCGTTTACGTGCCTATTTGCTGCATCTTGTGTGTGGCAAACATATAAAGCAAAGCGCCTTGTAGCCTTAACTGCTAATCGTGAAATGATAAGTTCAACGGTAGTTGATTTACCACCACCTCGAAACCAACATTCAATCAACGCTGGCGCGGATGCACCGGGGGTTAACTTTTCAGCCCATTCCCATGCTCGTATGTGATGTTCTGCTAAATCTGCATTAGCGGAATGCCTTGCATAAGACTTTAACCAGTGCTTGTAATCTAGTTCGGCTCCGGCTATAGGAATAGCTTTACCGCTATCAAAGTCACCTAGTTGTAATGTAGTTCCTAATTCATCTTCAAGTGCTTGTAATAAGCTAACTGATAATGACTTACCGCTTTGCATAAAAGGCTTTAACTTACGTGGAGTTAGTGATTTACCAATATTAGTTTTCATCAACTACCTCAGCATCTATAACGTCATCTTCTTGATATTGACGTAGCAACTGTCCAATTCCTGTTTTGATTGCGCTCATCTCTTCCGCGTCTTTAACACTTTTTTTGATTACACCTAAAACCTGCATAATCAAACTGTAGGCTTGATCAACTTCTAAGATATAGGATTTACTTTGCAGCATTTTTTGTTCAGTCTCTACAATAAATGCTCGTTGCCGAATCAAATCAATCAAAGAATCAGATGCTGCTGTTGCATCTGCTCCATCACGAACAGATGTATCTAAATGATCAATGAGCTTGGTCACCTCATCAAAATTTGAGCTTTTCCATTCGGCTTTTAATGCTTTAACTAAACCTTTAATTTCAATGTAGTGTTCAGTTGTTATGCCTTCTGTAATTGCCTCTGCCCGTACGTCAAGTAAAGCAGTGATATAAGCAGCATCATCTTTCAGTGACCACAACTCTGGGTCATCACGTAGTTCTCGAATACGTGTTAATAATTTTGGTGCTACTGAAGCAAACCTTTCGCGGTTCATTCCAGACAGCCCAGTTTTAAATGTAGGTGAATTTATATTTCGTGTTGCTTTTGATACGTGAAAACCACATAAGGTATGCCCGTCCATTGCATTTCTCTTACACTGGCTCTTTTCGCCATGTCTGGTAAAAGTAGCAACGCACCTTTGATTTACCTTCTGTAATTCATTCATACTTTAGCATACTGTAAGTAATTACTTTTTAATAGGTTGTTTTTTTAGAGGCATTTTATTTTGTTGTGGTTTACCAGTAAATAAATCAGCTAATGCCTGTATGGTTGGCGTTGCATATTTGACTGGAGTGTTTATGACGTCTCCAACTTTGGAGATACCAGTCATTCCTTTTTCATACATAGGATTTTCTATTATCTGCTTTGCAATAGGCTTTAACAGTGGGCCATACATTTTTAACCACATTGCTCGATTTACTGCATCAGGATTGTTATTTACTATTGATTCATCATCTTCAATTTGTTTTTTTAATTCGTAATCACCGAACATATTGTATGCACTGTCAATACCAAGATTAACATATGGAGCAGCTCCACCACTTAGTTGCGCAGTTAAATAATCTTGCAGCGCATTTCCACCTATTTGCGACAAACCATATGTAACTGCTTTTTCTCTTTCTGCATCATCATCTGATGCTAATCCACGCAATGTTGCATCAACACCACCAACATAAGGCATCACCCCCATTAGATTTGCTGCTAATGGGAGTGTTTTTCTTACCGTTTTGCCTAGAGGTGATTTACTTTTTTGCTGCATTTCCATCTCTCACTTGTTGCGATAGATTACTTCTAACTCGATCACCAAATACACCTGCTGCTGCCGGAACTAACATCATGCCGGGTTTTTTAAGTCTGGCTAGTAATCCCTTACCCTTTGCCTTCTGAGCCTGATCTCCAAGCGTAACGCCCTTTGTACGCGCAGGAGCTGGCATAGCAGGTGTTGCACCCGCAATCATTGATGAGGCGCCGACTTTACTTAAGTCAAACTTACTACCAGCTTCAAACCTTAAGAATGCAAGCGCTGTGTTTAAGTCATCTCTATTTGTTGAAAAACGAGGACTTCTTGTCAATTGATCAATTGTTCTACCCGATGCTAATTCTTCAGCTACAAACTTAATGTCTTTAGCTTCATTTGTAGTAACTTGATCTGGCTTACGTGCACTCGTGTTCCATCGATCAATATCTTTGTTGACTTTCTCAATCCATTCTTCTGGCTTAAGCTCACCCATAAATTGTTGTGGTACATAATTTGACCCAACGGTTTCACCAGTTTTTACTTGAAAACCCTTGCCAGTTGGACCCTTTACTCCTGTTGGTGTACCCTTTGGAGGAGCTTCACCAGTTTGTTCTTGGCGCTCGACATTTTTAATAGCAAGGTCTGCAGTTGGATTTTGACGACCACGATTTTTAGCTGGTGGTCTAGGGATACTTCGTTCAAGTGCTACTGAAACAGCCCTTTGCAATGAAGTTACTTTAGTTATTGCCTCTTCCGGTGATTTAGAATTTGCAATGATTGACAGCAATCCTCGTTGTCGATTTGGATCTTTTAAGAAATCGCTTAATGCTTCGGCTTGCAATGCTGCTTTAACTTCACCAGAAACATCGCGCTTTTCAATAGCATCATATTTCTTTTTAAAATCTGGATTCCAAAATTGAAATTCTTTACTGGCTGGGCCTAAACGTTCAGCCATTACATTAATAGCTTGATAGGCTACATCAAACAATGCAGGTGCTTCTATTACTTGTGAACGAGCAACACCTTGTGAACCAGATAGCTGTCTAGGTAAAACGTTACCTTCTCGTAATCCTTTTAAAATTCCATCTATACCAGCAACTAATCCGTCCGTCTTACCTTTAGTAGATATGCCATCTCCAAGTAATTTTTTTGATTGCTCAGGAATAGCACGTAGGATTTTAATTAATGCTTGAAAATTTACATCCTTATCTGCTTTGCCATACTCAATCATTCCTGCTACGCGATTAACACCAAGACCTTGAATTGCAGTCCGTACAGACGTCCCAAGTAAACCTTCAGTTAGTTGTTTGCGGCTATATGCAACGGACAATCTTCCAGCGTCTTTAACATATTGATTCCATGCATCTGGATTTGCATTAATTTTTTCAATTAATCCGTCTGGTGCATATCCAGTAGGTGTTCTTCCGTCTGGGCCAATTACATATGGTGATATTCCAAATGTTTTATATCCACGAACAAAACTTAAAACAGTTTCAGGAACATCTACATTAAGCTCTGTACGCTTTGCTTCTTTTATTAATTCTCCCTGTACATCAAGAAGCGCCCTGCGTTGCTTTAATCTTTCCGGTAGGTTTTTATCACTTACAATTACAGTATCGTCAGAAACTTTCCCTCCACGCATATTTTTAAATACTGTTAGTAGTTGCGAATCTTTTGGGGCTAAACCCATAAGATCACCCCAGAATTTTGGAGTTGCTACTCCTTGATTAGAAGCAATAGCTAATAATTTTGCGTTAAAGTCATAGGGAGACTTTTTATTAGCAACTGCAAGTTCAGGATTTTCAGAAACTAAAGTTTTAAATCTGTTATTAATCAACTCTTCTACTTTAGGAGTTTTAAGTTGGCTGATGGCATCATTAAGTAAAAATTCACCTTCAATGCCCTTTCCCTTAATTTGAATATCTCCATCTTTAGTAGTAGTAACTTGTGCGCGGGTTAATCGTGCTAAATTACGAACTAATGTTTCTTGCAGTATTCCAACTTTTCCGTAATCACGTGGGATTGGTTTACCTGCTGCATCTACGTCTAATGGCCTATATGGACTACGAGCTAATGTCTTACTTACACTATTAGGTAGCATAAGTTTTAACTGTTCTGGCGTAGCATATGGTGAAATCTTTTTTGCAAACATTCCCCAGTCAGGTGGATTCTGAAGTAATGCTGTTGTTGCTTGCTTAACCCTAGCTTCAAATGCACGAGCAGATGCAGAATTAGGGTTTTGATCTGTACCTGAACCAAACCAGTCAAGTTTAGTAATTTGTTCTACGGCATTTGTGACATCAAGTCTTTGAGCAGCAGAAACAGCTGGACCAGATACAGGTTTACCACTAAGAGGATCAATAAGTGCTCCAGCTTTTCCAACCTGTGCACCTGTTTTCATTGCCTCCATTAATTTGACAGCACTTTGGTTTCCGGAACCAAGTGTCTGAGATAGCAATCCTCGTTCTGCTAATTCGGCAACATTTGCATTAAGTTGTGCCATAAATGGAGATTTAGCTTTAAATAATGCTTCAACTAAACCAAGAACAGCTTGTTGCTTTCCACCTATTGCAGTACCGGCATATTTTTTATCAAAATCCTCGCCAATTCGTTTTACTGTAATAGCTCTGGCTGCACCCATAACCTGTTCTGTAAATTGCCTAGTAACATCTTTGACTGTAACTCGACCTTCTTCAGCCCATGGCTCTAGATCTTTATTGGCAACCTTTAAATCTTTCCATTCATCATATGTATTACCTGCTTGTAACCAACCGGGCAATCCAAGTCTAGAAAGGTTAGCTAAAGTGTCTTGACCTTTTAATTTTGATGAAAGTTGCTTACCTGCACCAAATTGTCCTGCTTCTCGCAAAACACCATCAAACATATCTTGCGCCTTGGCAAGAGTTTCGTTTTTAATATTTTCTGGTACACCATTAGCCGGGTCAGAAAGCAATCCATTAAGTGTAACAAGATTGCCAAATCCTTCAGCAATAGCAGTTCTATTTGCTCCAGAAGAACTTGAATAAACCCTAGCTACACCCTCAAGGTACTTATTTGCATCTGACGCAATTGTTGTGTCAAACTTAGATCCACCAAGGTCAGTTGCTGTTCTTGTTATTACATTCATGCGATCAATAGCAGGTTTTTCTACAAATGACCGCAAAAATGAACCCGGAGCTTGATTGCCAATAGATCTTGTAATGATGCCAAGTAATGCAGGGCTAGTTTTTGGAATACTTTCAACATCTAAATTAGATTGAAATGTTTTTGCCGCACCAACAGTACCTGCATCTTCTACGCCTACTGTTGATTCCTTGTAACGAGAGATTGTTTCATCTAGTAATTTGTCGTAAGCCGCAGAAGCCTTAAGTGGGGCTTCACGGGATTGCTCAATACGTGTTTTGATGTCGTCTTGAATAACTTGAATTGGGCGACCAGTGCGCTTAGCAATGCTTTCAATTTCAGGAGTAGCTCGCTCAAGGAATGCATCCATATCCATTGAGCCTGAAAAAGATGATGTACCTCCAACCGCAGGACGTGTATTACCACCAGCTTTTCCGCTAGTGCGTACCTTTTGTATTGGCTTGTACACATTAGGAGATACTGTTTCACCAGTTGCACCTAATCCACGAGTAACTAGTTCTTCAGTATCAATCTGCCCGATTTGACTAGCTTCTAGCTTATCGCCCTGTAACTCAGCTTTAAATTCACGAGGTCCGGGTTGTGACGGAGTAGTTGCTTTTAAGAAGTCAAATGGATCAACAACTGTAGTTGCAAATTTTGCAATACCAAGCCGTTCAAAAATAGGACGAGCAACGTTATTAACTTCGTCCTTTGATGCTCCTGAAGTAATTAAACGACGCAGAGATTCTTCGTCATCTGGATTTTTTGCCAGAATGTTAGTAATTCGCGCTTTTACTAGACGCGGTACGCCACTTGTATCTTCAGCAGGTGGACCGGGAGCAGGAATTGCAGGTGGAGCTACAGGCTTTATTGGTGCTCCCTGACCAGCCATAGCTTGATCAACTTTTTGTTTATCAGTATCTGCTGGATTGCCTAGTAAAAGAGAACGAAAAGATGCCATGAGTTACTCCACTACTACTTCTTTTTAATGCCAAGCATTTTACTCATTGACGCTGGCTTTGTATTCATCATTGGTTTACGGCCAGACATAAGTTCGCGAGGAACACGATCGCCAGTCTTTAATCCAATTGCTCGTGCGCCAGTTGTTGGTTCGGATGTAGATGGTGCTGGCTTTGCCTTTGGGCCGTAACCCATCTCACCATAAGGAACCTTATCGCCGGTCTTCATGCCAAGCGCAGCAGCACCAGTTGTTGGATCAGAAAGCTTACCGCTTTTACTTTTTTGCATAACGTACCTCCACTAACAATCCCAAGCCCGTAACGATTTATTAATTCTACTATTTGGATCATTAGCAGTTTTAGCAGATGTTCTAGTTTTTTTCATGCCTTCCATTCTGGCACAAAACGACTTACGCCTAGACGCATCCTTATCTGTCTTAGGATTTGGGGCTGGAGGCTTGAGTTTAGACCCAGTAGTGCGATTAAAATGAGCACGACCGGCAGCATTTAAGCCGCCACTTGGGTTTTGGTACTTTTTAATAACTCCCATAGTAGACACTGTTACCTTACTTGAAGTACTTGCATCATACTATAGATAAAAAGTCCATACATTACTTACAGTACAATGTAATATGCATAAACTGACACCAAGAGAAAAAGAGGTCATCATTGCAATTGGCAATAAGATGACCTCTAAGCAAATAGCTACTTTGCTATCATTAAGTCCACGGACAATTCACGCATACCTAGAAAACATTTACTGGAAACTAGATGTGAGTGGCCCAAAGGCTAGACTTGACGCATACAACGTAGCACTACAAAACAACCTTCTTGATTAATCGGCAAATGGATCATCA
>Ga0214921_10004591_pt1 | contig 20201 bp, 17 predicted proteins | sample LL1505_MetaG_FD_177992 | JGI IMG/M metagenome (GOLD analysis project Ga0214921, IMG submission 177992) | Freshwater microbial communities from Lake Lanier, Atlanta, Georgia, United States - LL-1505 | ecosystem: Environmental > Aquatic > Freshwater > Lake | place: USA: Georgia | collected...
CGTCGTCGTCAAACGATGTGATGATCTCATGATTGAGGTGATCCCAAACCCCAATCAACTCCATCGTGAGGTTGTCATAAACATTGTCGTTTTCAGTGCGAAGGTACGTCTTGCCGCTGTACGTGAACGATGATCTTGGGTAGTTTGGCATCAAGTAGAACTTCCCGTCACTGTGGGCCTTGTTTTCGCGCACTGGAGTCGCGGAAGTTGCGGATGCAACGATGTTAATGGCACTTACAGTAGCCTGAGCCGCAGTAGCCTGAGCCGCAGTAGCCTGAGCCGCAGTAGCCTGAGCCGCAGTAGCCTTGGATTCGTTGGCTTTGGGTTCCTTGACTGCCTTGACTGCTTTGGCGGCCTTGGATTCTTTGGGTTCCTTGACTGCCTTGGCCTTGGATTCTTTGGGTTCCTTGACTGCCTTGGCCTTGGATTCTTTGGGTTCCTTGACTGCCTTGGCCTTGACTGTTTTTGTCTCTTGTTTGGTGCCTTGCACCTGATCGTGAACATCTTGAACATCTTGAACATCTTTTTCAACTGGCAGCAAGGCTTCGGACGATTCGGACTCGTGGTGATGGTTTGGCGCGGGTGATACAGACACGGTGCTGCAGTCACTTTCGGTTTCCTCGTTGAGGCCGACGTTGATCTTTGTGTTTTTCGCATCGGTTATCATTTGTGCAATAAGAGCATCCTCGTCGTCATTGGACGTCATCACGACAGACTTGTCCTTTTTAGGACGACCACGCTTCTTTTCGCCGCCGGCAGGAGCTGCGACTTCAACGACGGTTGTTGCTGATTTGCGAGGACGTCCGCGCCCACGTGCCATCGGTTTGGCAATATCCATTTCCAATGGGCAAACGCCATCCTCGGCGGCGCCAGGTTCAATCGTTTCAACAGCGAGCGTCGTGGGTTGTGCTTTCTTGGCGGCAGGAGCTTTCTTGGCTGCAGGAGCTTTCTTGGCGGCGGCGGTATCCTTGGTGGTGGCAGCTTTGACGGCGGCTTTGAGTTTGGCTTTTGACATCTGGGTGCACAGTTCAATGACACTTTCAAAGAGCTTCACGAGAGATTCACGATCTATACTGATGGAATAAGGTTTCAATGTGTTGGAAAATTGCTCAAGAATATCGGGGGTCTGCATAGTTGTTCGGTTCGCTTTTAAGTAACGCTGACTCAAAAAATCAAAATAACAAATACTTTCAATTTTTTTTATTCTCAGTATTTTTTGAAATCACATCGGAATAATTTTATTCTTCATACAAGGTATGGAATTATAATAAATTTTTGATTCACACAATGAAAATGGACACGATGTATGTTTGCCTTATTATAGTAATAATTGCAATTTTAATTTACGCATATATAACCAGCGATTATTACTACATAAACGCGGTACTAAAACCCGCGTTTGATCAATTAAACGACGGCGATGCTTTTCGCCGTATGAACCCTGACATCAACTGGAAGATGGTCAATATGGATATTGATGGCTACATTAATAACAAAAAAATAGTGACAAACAAACCAAGTTATGAAATCGCCAATACCCGCCATGCAAAGAATGAATTTGAATATAAAAATACGTTGGCCGCGTATTTGAATAGTGTCATCGTGTTTGACATTGATTCCAATGAACCGTTGTTTATAACCGGTGCCAGTGGGATGGAAGATAAACCCATTGACCATTATTTGCCCAAAGACACGGTCATCGCCAAGTCACCGCACGGCTATCACTATTATTTTTACAATGATACGGATACCCCCGTTTCCTGCTATGTTGGTCTCATGATGAACGGCGTCAAATATCCGGTTGATCTTTTGACAGGGCACAAGCAGCTTATATTTATGCCGCCCACGCGCATTGAATCGGCATGCTACCGCTGGATAAATAGCCCCGTAACCCATCGCATTGCGCCCATCAGCCAACATGCCCGCATTCTGGATTTGTTCGCATACACCAAAGAATTTGAAATACAGCCCGAGACGCCGAACATGTGCATTTCAAATTCCATACCCAACCTGCTGTGCGTCGTGTGGGAGTTTCACATCATTTATCAATTGAAACACAAATGCATAAACTCGGCATTTGAAAAATTGCACGTCAACGACCACGAAATGCTATACCGAACCAAAAGCACGTATTACTTATTCATGAAACACGCCCCACTGAAAAACTACACTGCCCAACAATTCGTTCATCGCGTTGAGAAAATCATACAACAATACGGCATCAACGGCGGCATTGTGCATCTGTGTTCGGGAACCAGCCGCGAACCTCAAACTAATATCATGCAATTCAATTCATGTCACGTTCACAATTACGCACACCATCGGTTGGGTCACCCCCTGGTGCGGGCAGAACACACGTTGGTTCAAACCAGTGCATTCACAACCGCGCCAGCCATGGCTATTTCCAGCGACATTTTGCACAAAGAATCGTTTTATGAAATGGCCGATGACGAGAGAGACATTGTCGTGAATGAAGACATGTTCTTAATACTTGAACTGTCTAATAAAACCCGAGTACCATGCGCGTGCTTGATGCAAATCATTCCTTCCAGCAAATCCAAAGACGCTATTAAATATACCCAACTGGTGCAATATTATTTCAATAACGTGTTAAACGCAACCCATTACACGAAACACCCCCAAAAGGTTCTCCCTTATTTCAGCGAAGTGCCATTACCCATGCCTTTACTCACAAACTGAACACACACCCAACCAAGTTGGAGTATTAGCATTTGAATATATCCAATGCTAATTAAAATAAAATAAATCGCATCACATTACAATTTCAAATGTAATGAAATCACAGTTACATGGTTCACTCGGTTGAAACACCTCTGCCTCTACCTCTGCCGCGTGCGCTGCTCTCACCTCGCCGCCACTCTGATCCGCTCTGTTTAGGAGCAAAAGCAGAAGTGTTGCGTGATTCAACCGTCTTCCATTCGCTACCCCCCTCAGCCGAACGCTTGAACCGAGACTCGCCGCCACCTGTAGTACCAGATGACCTACTCTCCCAGCGCGTTTCGCAAATGAGCTTGCCACCCTTGACTCCGCTCACGTCAGACGCTTGAAACTCGTGCTTGGATGAATCCGCAGTTTTGGAAAGGACAAACTCTACGTATTCGCCTTGTACAAGATAACGGTACTGCTCCTGCGCAACCTTGATCGTGGAGTGATGCACGAACACATCGCTGCCCTCCTTGACACCTTCGCTGTTAGTGAGTGCGGTAATGAAGCCAAACCCAGTCTTGTTATTGAACCACTTCACGCGGCCAGTCAGTCTCTCAATGGTCTTATCGGTGCTGCTACCGCAGGTGTCGCTGGGGCTGACATTATTGTTGTCGGTTTCACTCATTGTTGTTTCCGTTCTGATAATAATGAGGCGAATGTCTTTAAATTTGTTTTTGTTATTTTTATTTAATTGGATTTATCATTATAACTGCATTATCCTAATTTTCTCTTCGTAAGTTTCTGTCGTATTCGTCAAATCGGTCATGTTCAGTAGGTGTTAGAAGTAATATTGCTGGCTTGATAATACCATTAATTGTTTCTTGATATGGAATTGGGACATAATTAGTATGACGATATGACATGCCCGGTGATGTCCAGGCGGGCCTGCGTTCCGCCCTTGAAGTAATACAGCCCGTATTCCCCCCTTCGGGTGTCGGCCAATGCAGCGAAAAACCGCAGTCGTTGGTTCCGAATTTCATTTCGCACCGCTGACGAATACGAATACTCAGAGCGCGCGTCGTGCAGCCCCATGACCGCGTCCAGATTTGACAAGCATTCATATATGACTGCCAAATAATTAGTTTCCAGCGAATCTACCCGCAAGATCGTGCGCTGCGCCGTTTTCATGAGCACGCGAAACAGCACAATGGCATGTTCTGTCATGGGCAGCGCATCCAACCCCGGCCTGCTCTTCGTTCTTGTCTCCAATTCCAACATGTGATACACGCTTTGGCTCTGCCAGTTCAGCTCAAACACGTTGTCCAACGGGGTGGACTCCGACTGCAGCATGTCGTGGGCCCGCTCCCGCATGATCGCCATGGCGCGTTTCAGCGCCTTTATGCGCGGCACCGACACTTGGGCCAGTACACTGATCGCTTCCCCCAGTTCAAACCGCGGTTCCAATTCGCCGCGGTTTAACGCGGCGTACAGCTGCGAGCTCATCAGTTGCACGCGCGACCGGTGCACTTGAGCACGATTGTACGCCCGAATCAAGAAAATGGACGCCTGGCGGTAAGCGTCCGGCGCCTTAAGCCATTTCTGGTAGTAGTGCTCCAAATTGGACAGCACGGGTTTGTTCTCAAATGCCGCCCTGTAATCGTGCGCGAACCCGATCACGTCCCCGATGCACGCCGCATTGCGCACAGCTTCTCGTTCGTTGATGGTAGATGCGTTGGTTGCGGCGTTGTACTCGTACGGCACAAACTCGCCGTAGTGTTTCAAATAAAAGAACGCCACATCCGTCCGCAAGTGCGACGCCGACAGCGCCGAGAATAGCGTGCTATAGGCTTGGAATTTCACGACAGTGGTTTCGTACGCGTAAAATCGGGCCGCAGCGGTGCGACCCAACCCCGCTTTTTGTCGCAAACTCTGCGACACGTAGCTCCAGTTGGCGGTCGGATACACGCCGGGCAAGTACGTTGCCCGCTTCCCTGTGCCCGAGTCCACGATCAGCCCGCGCGTTTTATTGCTAAATGCGCCGCCGTTGACCGCGTCAATCTCGCCCAACGGCTGGTTCATGAAACTGATTTCAATTACGGCCGACGCGTCTTGGTCCACATCCGTGTCAAAATGCAGCCGCCGGTCGTCGTTGAACCGCACGTCGCGCGCCAGCTGCTGCACCTTGGCAATCAGCTCCGTCGGTGTCATGGATTGATATTTGGGGGTCCAGTGCCCGAGGCAGCCGTGAATCCGCGTCGCTTCCAAATCATCCGCGTTGAACACGTTTTCATGGCGGCGCAGGGTGACAAACACGCCAAACCGGGACTTGGACGACACCGCAAGCTTGTGTTGCGCGGCGCGTTCCAAATTCTGGTGATTCATGGTGCGTATGCCGAACATCGCGTACACCGACAGCAGCTTCAATTCTTCGTGGGCGGCCATCTCATACAACAAAAAAAAACAATACAAATAATCCCTGAACTGACTTTATTACATTTACCGTATATAATAAGGTCAATACCGACGAATCAAACGGAATATAACGTATTTATAGCAAGGCCGCGATGGCATCGTAATTGGGCACCTCATTTACGTGCATGGCGTAGAGCCGGTTTAAAATAGCGGACCACCCATCCGCATGTCGCGGGCACAGTTCCACACACAGCTCCGCGGGTGTCATGTCCAGTTTTATTCGGTGAATTTCGCTCTCCGTGTAATTTTGCCAGGGCAATGCACCGCCATTGGCCACATATATCAACGAGTACATCATGGAAATGACATCGTCTCTTCGGCCAAGCTTGTCCCCCCGATGCGCAGCCACGCTAGCATATCGCGCGCTCCCGATCAACGATGCATTGATCGCCGCATTCGGAATCAAGTCAATCCGTTTGGACATTCCAAAATCAATGATATACAACAACGGCATATCAGAATTTGGCTTTGAGTTCGCGTGTCTGGACAAATCAAGTGTGGGAGTGCGCGCAAACAAGAAGTTGTCCGGTTTCACGTCTCGGTGCAACATGCCCCGATTATGAATTGATTTCAACCGTTGCAGCATTTGGCGTCCAATGTCCGAAATGAACTCGGCGTGATACGGCGGCGGATTTTTTATGACGTGCGGATGCATGTCCAACCGGTGCGAAGTTGCCAGCGTTTCCAAGGAAGTACCCAATAATTCGGTCACCATGAAAATGCCGTTCAGCTCTTCTTTGTATCCAAAATACCGGAGCTTGGGAATGCCGGGCGTCCCTTGCAGCAGTTGCAGAACGCGGGACTCGTATTGCAGGGTGGGCGCGGGGTTGCCGTGAATGTGCTCCATTTTGACGGCCACGGGTTCGCCCGTGCTGGCGCTATCCGCGCTCCACACTTCGCCGTACGCACCGGATCCAATGCGCTCGCGCAGGACATACTTGTCCAAAATCCGGGTTCCTGGTTCATACATCCGAGAGAAAATATAGCTTTAAGTACGTTAACAGTTACTGTACATCGTAATATTACGTTTATATTCATTCGTTACAAATTTGTAAATATGATTTCAAAATCATCATATTTACACCATTTCGCTGCCGGTTTTGGCCAGGTGCACCTCCTTTAAAAAAGCTTTGATGATCTTCTTGTTCGCGCGCTCATCGTTCTCTATCTTTTTGTACAACTCTTTGCAAATGTTGTGGTATTCGGTGTGCATGCGCTCCTTGGTTTCCCATCCCGGGTGCGCGTTCATCCAGTCCTGGATCACCCGCGTCTGGTAGCACGACGTCAAGTAAATGAACCGGTTGATGTGCTCATGCAGATCATCCTTGATCCACTCGTCGTTCTTCACGTACATGGTCTCGCGTTTCAAGTCCGTGCAGTGAATGGGGCGTTTGTGCACATCCATGCCCTTCAAGTTGTTCACGATGATGGAGCTCACGCCCTCTACGATGCCATTCGTTTTGGTGAATTCCAAATCCTGCAGCGTGATTTTGAGGGTTTTGACAAAGTCGCTCAAATTGATGGCGTCCTTGCAGTCCGTATTCAAAAACACCTGCAGGTTGAACTGCGTGTTGTTCGTGATGTTGTTCGTATTGTTGGTGATGCGATTGCCACTAGAACCCGCCAGAGTGAGCGCCAGTGTGCTGTCATTTGCCATCTTGGACTGAATCGCATCCACTAGGATCTTATTCTGATTGATCATGTCCTTGTTCTGCAAGACCACTTCTTTGTTATGCGCCATCAAATCCTTCACCACTTCAATCAAATCCGAAAACTGCTTGTCCTGGGACGAATATGCGGGGGTTTGTATCGCCGGAGTTTGGGTTTGCATCGCCTGTTGCGCATGCGTGCGTTTATGAATACTGAGTCCCGAACGAAACTTGTATGTTTTCCCACATATGTCACACCCATGCACATTTTCAAACGAAAGTCCATTGGCAAATGCATTTGCACGTTGTTTGTGTTTTGCCGTATTTAAATGTCTATTATATTCACTTGCATGACCACATGTCACGTGGCACACTGAACAATTGAATTCCATACTCAATGTCTGCCTTAACGCACTAGTGTGATCTATAATTGAAATACATTTAAATTTATTTTTATAAACTTAATAATATTTGACAAATGTTACTATGTTTTTAATAAATTTGTCAAATGTTATTGACATTTGGGAAATAGCGGCCCTTTTTGGAAAATGTTCATTTTCGGGACATGTAACAGAGGATTTCGGCCCAAAATTGCAGAATTATTTATGCCTGCCAAAACAATATATTGTATATCCTGGGTTTGAATTTTATCATTCCGTTCAACCTAAAAAATACAAAACAATATGATTTTGAGCCTACAAATGCAGTATCGTTAAGTTGTGTAAATAGTTAATGAAAACACTTTATACTTTTATGCATTCGTTTGTCTGCTTTTTGATTATATGCGATTGGATTATCTGCGATTGGATTGTCTGCGATTGGATTGTCTGCGATTGGATTGTCTTTTTGATTGTCTGCGATTGTATTGTCTTTTTGATTGTCTGCGATTGTATTGTCTTTTTGATTGTCGTCTTTTTCTTCCAGCGCTTTGCAGTTGTGGCATTGGCGAGCTCGTATAATATAAACCTAATTTGCGATTGGGGTCATCTATTGATACCGGTTTACCTGTTTCAGCGTATACTATATGGTTACAACCAGACGCGAATATAATTTTTATATATGTTTCATCTGACCTCATCAAATAAAATGTAAGTTCTTCATCCCGTTTTTTTACGTTTTCCACATATGGAATGGGGGGCGCGTTGTGGGGGTAGATACTTTTAAATTCACCTATTACATTATTATCGCCATCCAATAACCAGGATCTGCCAAACATTTTTGTATTGCTGCTGCTGCACAAAACTTCAAGTGTTGTGCCTAAAGATTTTTTATCACTCATGTTTGTATGGTTGGGTTATATAATACATAGATATTTAAAATTGAGTAAATGAAAAAAATTTGATTTTAAATGTTTTGAGCAAAACAGGACATGCCGCATTATGTGCGTTTTTATAACATGTATGCATGTATAAATATACGACACGTAATATGCTAACAAAAAATGAAAATTATTCGCTTGCCAAATTTGGCAAAATGTTATCATTTTGTTATCATTTTGTTATCATCTAGAGGATTGATGTTCCGTGTACCCAGTTGCATGACACCATTTAGCATGCGACACACGACGGTCGCAAAACTCTCTTGTTGAAATTTGGCAAATTGTTATCATTGTGTTATCATTGTTATTAATAACATTTCAACAAGAGAATGCGTCGGTTGGTGCCTTTTTTTAAGTTTTTTTTGGCGCCAAAAATTGACTTTTTGTACCCATCAAAAGCATGTGACCATTATGCTCTCATTTTTTACAACAAATCTTATAAAATAATTTTGTTATTTTTTCGATTCGATTTGCACAAGAGTCAAAAAATTTCTGAGAAAATGGACAAGAATCGATGTCCAAAAATGAGATCGACGAAATACTTTTGGGAAAATTCGACGCGCACTAGGTAATTTGCGGAACTTTTTTAGAACGCTTTCTCCCACATGATATATCGTGTGAAAAGCTACTAAATTATTTAAATTCCAAAATCTCCTAGCAAAAAAAATGCACATTTGGGCGCCAAAACGGGGTGTTGATGTCCCGAAAAGGGGCAAACCTGTTTTCCGGAAATGAGTTTTGCCAAATTTGGGACATCCGACAAAATAATTTGCGCCAAACGGGGGATGTTGATGTCCCGAAAAGGGGCAAACATGTTTTCCGGAAATGAGTTTTGCCGAATTTGGGACATCCGACAAAATAATTTGCGCCAAACGGGGGATGTTGATGTCCCGAAAAGGGTCAAACCTGTTTTCAGGAAATGAGTTTTGCCAAATTTGGTACATCCGATAAAATATTTCGCGCCAAAACGGGGTGTTGATGTCCCGAAAAGGGTCAAACCTGTTTTCAGGAAATGAGTTTTGCCAAATTTGGTACATCCGATAAAATATTTCGCGCCAAAACGGGGTGTTGATGTCCCGAAAAGGGGCAAACATGTTTTCCGGAAATGAATTTTGCCAAATTTGGGACATCCGATAAAAGGATTGACGCATTGTTGTTGTAAAAAGAACCTAAAAGGATATGATGATGAGTATGATATATTGTATTAATTGTATAATATCTCTCGTTGCGTGATGTCAAGATATGAAGAAAAGGATGCAAATGTGCCAGATTGCCAGGATTGGACACCTGTGGTGTTTAATAAACGGTCTGTTGCAAATGGACCCAAAGAATCGGCTCCGAAATCAGCGTCTTCGCTTGCCAATGTGGGTGTCTATAAGGCGGCTTCTGACGACGACGTTAAAAAAACGAAATACGTGAGCAAGGTCACATCCGATGCAGTACGCACGGCTCGCTGCGAAAAAAAACTCACGCAAAAAGAGCTTGCACAAAAATGCAACATGGATGCTGCGATCATCGGCGAAGTGGAACGCGGCGGTGGTGTGTACAATGCGGCACACATCAACAAAATGCAAACAGTACTGGGTATAAAAATACCGCGATAATGGATTTAAAAATAAATATAATTTTATATACGAATCATAAGTAATCACAAGTAATCATACATGTCGTACGGCAATTATAATTCGTATTTAGCAAATCGCACGGTGTGTTGTTGTAATTCCGGTGGAGGCTCAACCGGCGCAACCGGCGCAACGGGTCCGCAAGGACCAACCGGCCCAGGGAGTGGCGCAACAGGTGCAACCGGCCCAACTGGTGCAACGGGCGCAAGGGGTGCAACCGGCGCAACAGGTCCACAGGGTCCAGCCGGTCCAACCGGCCCACAAGGCCCAGTGGGCCCGATTGGAAATTTAGTCAATGGAACTTGTTATTCGGATTATTTGTACTGGAATACGAACACAAATTTGTGGACGCCTGGAGGAAGCCAAGTTCACATCGGATGCGGTGCTGCGTCCGTCACTCCACAAGGAACCAACGCGGTAGCGGTAGGCGCTTCGTCCGGTCAAACAAGCCAACAACAATATGCAGTGGCCATTGGTTCATTGGCTGGACAAAACAGCCAAGGCACCAGTTCCATTGCGATTGGACAAAATGCCGGCCAAGCAAACCAGCAAAGCAATTCCGTGGCAATCGGGAACGGGGCTGCATCGCAAGGTCAAGGGTTAAACTCAATCGCGATTGGGTTTGCCACAGCGAATGGCGGGCCCACGCCGCTGATTCAAGGCAGCGATTCCATTGCAATTGGTAATTCGGCTGGATACGAAGGGCAAAAGTCTCGGTGCGTGGCGATCGGCATAAACGCCGGCAATGAAAACCAAAGTAACGATTCCGTAGCCATAGGCAATGCTGCGGGACAGTACGGTCAGCAAACGAACTGTTTGGCGATCGGGTATTCGGCCGGTCAAACCGGGCAAGGCATTCGCTCCATTGCAATTGGCAATTTGGCTGGGCAACAAGGGCAGCAGGTGGATGCCATTGCCATTGGCACAAACGCCAGTAAAAAAAATCAAAGAGGAGGCGCGATTGCAATCGGCAATGGTGCCGCTTCAGACACGTCCACCACCAACGGACAAGGGGTGCACTGCGTTGCAATTGGCACAAATGCGGGGTTTCAAGAGCAGTCCCAACAATCCATTGCCATCGGGTTTGAGGCTGGTCTGCAATACCAGGGGGAAACGGCGGGGGCAGCCATTGCGATCGGGTTCAGCGCGGGGCACATCGGACAAAAAGAAAATGCAATAGCAATGGGGAAATTAGCCGGCGAATCGTACCCGAACGTCAATTCAATTGCAATAGGGACCCAGGCAGGACAGCTGTGGCTGGGCGATTCAAGCATCGCAATCGGGGACCACGCATCGTACGATAGCGGGCTTACTGCATACAGATCAATTGAAGCCGTATCCATCGGAAAAAATGCGGGATATGCTAATCAACAAAGTTGGTCCATCGCCATTGGGTCTAATGCAGGGGCTACCGGGATAAATGAAAATAGCATTGCCATAGGCAAGGATACTTTATCAAATAATTTTCAGTCCATTGCAATCGGCAAAACTGCTCAAACATCAGGCGCACGTGCTGTTAGCATGGGTTCAGAAGCAGTTGCTTCCGCCAATGATTCCGTTGCAATTGGTTATAGGGCAACTGCATCCAGTGCAAGTGCTGCATCCGGCAATGTAGCGATTGGGAATGGTTCACTAGCTGATCAATATAGTCATATACACATTAAATCCGGAACTAGTAGTGTAAATGTATATGAACAGGGCTCATTAACTGCAACAAATAGCGGTTCGTTCTATGCGAACAATGGAGGATATGTTTCGGTTGATGGTACGGGTAGTCCTCCTGATGCGTTTTTTACTGCTTCAATCGCTAATGGAGTAAATGTTTCTCCAATGACGGTTGTAACCGAAAACGCGTATGCGGTAGTTTCAAATAATACAAATCTAAATTTGATGTCTTGGGATAATATTGCGAGTGCAGTGCAAAATCCGCTAATCGCTTTGGGAATTAAATCGTTCGTCATTGACCATCCAAAAGAGCCGGCAACTAAGCACTTGGTGCACGTTTGCCTGGAAGGTCCCGAAGCGGGCGTGTATTACCGAGGGAAAGGCGAGGTGACCAACAACGACAGCGTGGAAATCAGTTTGCCGGACTACGTTCCCGGATGGGCGCACGATTTCACCATTACCGTGAGCGCAATCTATGATGGCAGGGTGAAAATGTACGCCGTGTCTGAAGTGAATGCTGACGGAAAATTCAACGTGTACGGAGAGAACGGCCAATTCAACTGGATTGCAGTGGGGAAACGGGGCGACATTGTGGTGGAACCGCTGAAAGCGGAAACCAATGTGAAAGGATTCGGCCCATACCGATGGATTGAATGATCGAATGACCGATATTCATGGCTGTTGTTCGGGGCGCTGAACGCAGTTTCCCGATTACCACAAGTACTTCCAGCTAAAGTAGCCGCTGCTGAATTTGCGCTTGTTTTCACCGCGATGGCGCGTGCGGTAGTTGCGGCGGCGTTTCGGGTCGCCGTGATTGACGCGCGTGTAAAGGCCTTTGCCAGTGGAGTCTCGGTACTGCTCGTATCCCACGGCGCCAAACGGCACGCGCTTGTCTTTGCGCGTCTTTTTGTTGCGCAAAATGGCGTCGTATTTCTTGCCGCGGACTTTGGAGCGCTCAAATCCGACGAGCGTGTATTCTTCCGGTCGGTCAATGATCATTTCTTTAACAAATCGTGTATATACTATGCATGTACATGATTTTTTTTGAGTGGGATAATGGGACGGGGGACGGGATGTTCATTTGGTCGGACACTTCAAATAATCGGGCGGCAAAAGCCCTTGGGCTTGCGCTTGCTGCCACGTGACCGGATTTATGTTGCAACTCAGGTGATTGTGGCACAGCATCATGGGGTAGTGCTGGATGCAGGCCGGCGTAGGTAAACAATTGTTACGCGCCACACCACCTGCCGTGATGTAAACGCCCTGCGACTGCACTTTCTGGGTGTCCGTCCACTTGGTGTACGGGTAGTACAAGAATTTCTTCTTTCCGCCAATCCAGTAATATTGCTTCGTGCGATTGCAGCACTGCACGTTTGCCGGATCGGCATTGGCCGCCTTTTCAAAATTGCACGCACCCGATGCCCACGTCTTGGCCGCCGTGAGCTGCCCCTGCGTCTTTGTCTCGCGATTGGCGTTGTCGTCATCCTTGACCCAATAGCGGGGGTACTGGCTCTTGGTCCATTTGTACTTTTCGTCAATCATGCCGGCCGTTGTGAGGGACGAGTGCTTAATGATGGCGTCGTCGTTGGCGCAGCAGCTTCCCGAATTGGAAGGCACCTTGTAATACTCGCCGTTAAATCCGCCGTGACCCATGGGCTGCGTACCGCGAAAGGGCGTGCGGGTCACGTTGGACACCATTCTAAATTGGCCCACGGCGCCGATGTTGCGATAGCCGCCGTTCAAAGAAAAACCCTTTGCACCGATGCCGGACACGGGATCCAGACGCGGGTTCCCCCCTCGCATGGCCTTGTGCTTCATTGTTGCAATGGACATTATGTACACAAATTAAGCGATGTAATATTTGTATACTCTATCGCTATAAAAATATATATGCACCGCCTCATTGCCTAAACCACATGGCGATTATCACAATTCGCACGCGCGATTGGCATTATCACAACATGAAAATGAAATGCAGTCATACGATTGCTGTATGTCGGTGTCTGGCCCAAAAAATGGCGTCTTGATTAAGTATTTGTTTAATTCATAAAGATGCTCCTTGAAATTGTCAACAATTGATGCATCAATTGCTCGTTTGACGGAATGCGCGGCGTAATACTGCATGAACCGAGCGGCACCGCTTTTTTTGACAATGTACCCCCCTAGGCCGTCCACGGTGTCATTCTTTTTTTTAATGAGTTGCATGTCATTCATGCTGGAACAGGGGGTCTTCATTGAAAATCCGGAAATGAAACACAGCTCGGCACGCGGTTCACTCGCAAATAACCGGATCGCTTTATTAAGTTTCACTTCAAAACCATCCACAAATTCGGCATCGTCTTCAATGATAACGTACAATTCACAGTCGGAATCGCGAACCAATTGTTTCCATAACGTCATGTGCGACAATGCGCATCCAATGACACCCTTGCGATAATTGAAATCGTTGTCTTTGAACAACGTGTATAAATGTTCAGTTGGAATCAACTCATTTCCATCTACTGCATTCGCGAAATCATAATCTGTGAACGATTGCTGTTTCAGCTGTGCTTCCATTTTCAATTTCCGATCGTGTCGCCGTTTCAAATTGATTATGCGTGTTTTAAACGTGGGGGAAACCGCTCCGTTTATTATCCCGCGAACCCACTGCTGCGCCCGGTTGGCCCAGGAGCAGCTCTCGGCGTACGCGCGCCCCCGCTGTCGCAGAACCGTTTTGATCGCATCATCCTTATCCAGGACACGCAGCGTATCCACTTCGGTCCCGGGCGCAACCTGGATGCCGCAGCTGCCCATGGTATCCGTCAATCCGGCAACGGGATAATACAGGCAAATCACGCCCGACATGAGCATTTCCATGGCGGTGATGCACGACGTCTCGGGCCAGTCCGTTGGATACAGCCAGTATTCCGCCGCTCCCATTTCGGCGTACAGCTGCGCCGGGTTCAACTGGCCCAAGTGACGAATGCACTGGGATTGCGTGCGATCGTTCAGCCCGGCGATCTGGGACTGGATTCGGCGCTCGTCGTCGTTGCAGGGGAACGCCACATAGGTGGAAATGACGAGCGTGGCATCCGGCAACAGTGCCGTTATGTCGGGCCACAAGTCCAGAACGCGCTTCAAACCGCGCTCCGTGCGCGACGTGTAGATGAAGCGATGCGCCACCTTATGAAACGAATTAAACGAATTAAACGAAGGGAACGCGGCCGCGTCAATGCCGTTGTTTATCACGCGAATCTTGGATTGCAGGGTTGGGTACCGGCGCGCGTACTCATCGGCGTGCCACCGCGTCTGGCACACGCAGCCATCAATCTGGTCCGCCCATTTTTCCATGATGGCCGTATCGCTCAGGTCGCACCCACACGACATCAAATACGTGTCGTGCGCCCACACGTAGAACTGGTGGAACGAGGCAGCGGCGCCGTACAGCTCCAAAAACGCCACGTAGCGCGAACAAACGATCGTGTGAAATGCCGTGGTGCGCAGCAGCTCCGGCAAATCGGACAGCCCCACGTACTTCACGCGCACCCCATCATTTTCATATTCTTCGGGCTTCACTTCTCCCGAAACGTAGACGCTGTACCCCATCCGAGCCAATTCGTTCGCCAGATGCGCCACCGCCCGTTCGGAGCCGCCCAAAGCGCCGCATTTCATGCTGCTGTAGTTCCATAATCCGAAGCTGTATCCCACATAAAACAGGATCGTTTTACTCTGGGCACATTCAGAACGAGAGAAATTGGACGAAAATACGGGCCTCTCTTTGATCCGAACCCCCCAGTTGGCGTAATTAAAATCATCACAAATGTCATCAAATGCGCCGGGCGACACGCTGCCGTTGTGCAGATATTCATTCGCCTGCGCGACAAATGCGGCCAGCGCGTCCGGTTTCACGTGCCCAATGAAAAAGCGCAAGTTGAAAAACAAGTTTCGCAGGTGCCACACGCTACGGACCGGATGCTTCTTTGTGAAAATGATTTCGTACATGCGAATCCCGCACGCGCGGTCGCCCACCCGATCCGCCACAATGATCATGTAGTACGGGAGAAAGAAGTTGCCTTTGTCGGGTTCCAAAAACAGCTTGGACTCACCGGAGCCGTTGCCCCGCTCGTAGTGCTCCTGCACGATGCGGTAGTACCCATACGCGACTTCATTCATGCCTTCGCAGCAGTAATGCACCACCAGCGGGTACAAGCACTCCACGCGTTCCGCGTCGTACGCAAACGCCTTCACCAAATAATAAAACCCGTGCTCCTTCTGTTCCAGCTTTTCATAACACCGATACAAGTTAAGACATGCCATGTACTTTTCTTGCTTCCAATTATCCTGTGACAGCGTGACCTTGTACCAGCGAATGGCGTCCTCCACTTTGCCGTAGTCGCGATAGCTGTTGGCGCAATAAAAAGCGTAGCGCTTGTACAAGGGGTCCTTGGTTTGAAGCGCCTCGGCGTGTGCGGCTTCCAGAAGCAGGGCGTCTTTTAAATACTTGTCGGGGTCCTGGTTGCGCGCCCCGCCGCGCCCCGACACCACGTAGTAGTCGCCGTCCAGAACGCGGGTTTGGTTTTGGGCCGACGGCTCCAAGCAGCTGATGTACTCGTGCACTACCGAAAAGTATTTGAACCGTTTGCGATTATTAATCAGCAGGGTTCGCACGTAAGTGATGGACCCCGCATGAGGGGATCCGAACTTGAGCTGGTACTCGTCGTGCGTCACGGCGGAGGGCAGCGCAATGGTGCCGCAAATGTCGTCGTCCGCATCAAACACGAGCAGCAGGTCGGTTTTACCGAACGCGTAGTTCAGGGCCAGGGTGCGATTGTGCGCAAAATTGACCCACGCGTCGCAGTGCAGCTCGCCGGCAATTCCATCTTTTTCAAAGAACTCTTGGATGATGTCTCGCGTTGCATCGGTGGAGCCCGTGTCGCAAATGACCCAGTAGTCAAACCGGATTTTGGAACACAGCATGGCCAGCGTGCGACGGATGATGTGCGCCTCGTTCTTCACGATCATGTTCAAACACACGGACGGTCGCATTGTTTGAAGTTTGAGTGAGGTGTATTCTAGTTTGTATTGTCAACATTTCGTTTAAATGCGTTTCTAAACAGAATGAAAAAAAAATGAATTGAAAACGGTAATGCCTTAAACGCTGCCTCCGCGATTGAAATACTCTTTGCGAAATTCCAGCATGTGGCTGTCGGGGATTCGGTCGCCGCGCATGAACTCTTGCGGCGTGCGCGTGCCTTCAATTAAATTCACAATCATGAACAGGCAGTACATGCCGCATTCCGAGTTGCGTTTTTGATGCTGTTTCCGGTTTTCGTAGAACTTGAATCGGATGCCGAGAGCGGTGCCCTGCTGCGTCACCGTTTGTATGAATTCCCTGATTTCTTTCTGCGGGCGGAAGCCCGTGCTGTCAAAAAAGAATATGAAGTTGTTTTTGGGCTGGATGTTGATGAACAGCGACACCCAGTGGGATCCATCCTCGGTATGCGGATCCGTGTTAAAAACGACGCCGATTTGGCGCGTGCCCGAGTCCACGTATTTTTTCAGGCTGAAATTGCAGAGCTCCTCCCAAACGCACGTGCCGGCTTGCTTGGGGGCGCTGTAATCGCTGGGAGACGGTCCCAGAAACTCAAACGCGGGAAACTTGTCTTCGTACTGCCGCATCACGTTCTCAATGTCGTCGCTGGTTAGCCACTCGTCCGGATCACGGTTCCACGAGGTCGGCGCCTCTGGCGCAAACGTGTCAGCTGCCACAACTTCTGGATCGGCGCGCATGATTTGTTTCATCCAGCACGCCTCGTTTCGGCACGTGCCCTTCATGTGGCGCTTCAACGCCGTCCAAATTTCTTTCGGGTCGTTCGTTTCAATCCGGGCATCGGGATGACGCACATTCCAGCCGTCTCTTAACTTGTGCAGCATGTCGTTGTCGTAGCAAGTGAAGTAATTGTCTTGCACCGGGCCGCACTTCAGACGTTCAAATTCCTTGACTGGGATTCTGGCCCTGGTCTTGGTCCTGGCCTTGGTCTTGGTCCTGGCCTTGGTCTTGGTCCTGGCCTTGGTCTTGGTCTTGGTCTTGGTCTTGGTCTTGGTCTTGGTCCTGGCCTTGGTCATCGGGATTGGGTTTGTTTCGTTTGGGTTGATTTGATTGCAATATGTAAATATTTTATTATTGCCATATATTATTAAAAACATGAAATCCAAACGAACTCGTAAACTTAAAAATGCAACAATAAAACGACATCGGCACCGGTATCAACAACGTGACCGGTATCATCAACGTGGGGGTGAAATTTACATACAAACACACAGAATTGATAACGACCGCTATAAAATAATTACAGCTGAAACACATGATAATAGGGTGGTTAATTTTTATTTAGGTAAAGCCAAAGCAATTTTTCCAGCAGGTCAAGGATGTGGGCGTGAAAGCATTTGCCCCCAAAATTTTTTGTTTCATGGCAAAGGTATGCTGTACTCATTACATCCAGACAATGTGTTCCTTATTTATGAAGGAACATTCAAAAATAATGAAAGATCGGGCAAAGGAAAACAAACATGGTTCAGATCAAAAGGACCAAAACACTATGGCATCCAAACACCAGAGGATTTAGAACGCATGACAATGGAACAAGTAAATCAACTGATGCACTCACTGACAACCAACAATGACATACTTGAAGTATATGAAGGAACATGGAAAAACGACATGAAGCATGGAAAAGGAACATGTTCAATAACCAGGGATAAAAGCTCATATGTTGGAGATTTTCAAAACGGTATGATGCATGGAAAAGGTACACTGAAAATCAACAACGACGTTTATCGTGGTGATTTCCAAAATGGTCAGATACATGGAAATGGAAAATTCGTATATCAAACCGGACCGGTTGTATCATATGAAGGAGGGTGGTATGAAGGCAAGATGCATGGTTTGGGGAAAATTGTGTACAGAGACGGACATACAAACAATGTTGAATACAATAATGGTAACTTCATACGCCGTCTGCCCACAGGTTCTGTATTTGGTAGGGAGTTCTATAGTGATGTTACTCCTGCAGTTTTCTCTCAAATTCCACCTCCAAATTAAATGGAATTAAATGGAATCAAATGGAATCAAATGGAATCAAATGGAATTAAATGTCATGATGCCATTTTGGGTTTGGACGACTTCGGCTTAATGTCCTTCGTTTTGAATTTGGGATCATCCAGGTTAATTTCTTTGAACTGGGGAATGGGTGCGGGTTTGCTCATTGGGGGTGGAGTGATTTTAATCACATACGTGTCCAGTGTGGGCGCGTGCGATTTGTGTTTGTCTACCGTCATGAATATATCCAGCTTTCGCGTTGTGTTTCCGACATTCGCGTTCGCGTCGTCATCGTCATCGTGATCGTCATATGCATCGTAATCAAAATTCGGATTGGATGCGGCGTCTTCTTCCACAATGGACGGCAAATGCCCAATCGCAACGCACTCCGCAATGTGCTCCTCTTGCAACGTGTCGTTCTTGTCCTTGTTCCTAAAGTGCGTTATGCACGCCTTGGCATACGCATCAAACGCCTGCGACACGAAAATGTCGGACATCGTTTCGGGTTCCCCCTTCAGCAAGTCCCGCGTCATTTCTATAATGCGTTTCTTGTAGAAACGCTTGGCCTTTTCAAATTTGCCGTTCAGGTCGGCCTCCCTCATTCTTAAGTAGCGCTCGTACTGCGGCTGGTTCACCATGAGGTCCAGCGTCACGTGATCCACCTGGTCCAAATTCAAGTTCATTGGGGTTTTATAGGTTTTTTTTGATTTTTAGATCTGTAGTTTTTAATTTATATTTTTTGATTTGCATATTATGTACAAATATGCAAATGTGGGGCATTGTAGCGCGATTTATTTTCACATGTATATATATAATCCAAATCAACAAATATAATGTCGGCAACCAGGCGGAATTTAAGGTCAAATTCGGCAACCAGACGGAACCTAAGACGGAAACGGGGGGGGGGGGGAATACCTCCTCCTCCTCTTCCTCCTCCTCCAGTTGCATCGGCACCACCCTTATCTCCAGATGAAATTTATCTTGCATCGGCGCCACCTCAACTTCCAGAATTGGTCAATCAAATTGCAATGGTTGCTCATAACAACTATGTTTCAATTAGTATTTTGAACCATGCATACGAACAACTGAAAGCGAGTGTTGAACACAACGATGCTTCCCTTGGTAGGCTTTATGCACGCCTTTTTCCTGGGGAGCAAGTGTAACAACTTGCTTTTGAGTTTGCTTTTAACTTTGGTTAATCGCCGCATACACGTCCTTAAGCAAGCGCGCGGACGGATCCAGTACGCCCTCGCAAAACGGGTGCCTCCAAAAATATGGAATGGTTTCTGCGCGTCCTTTTCCAGGAAAATGACGCTCAAACACGGTCCGGTAATAGTAGCTCTCCTTGTCGTACGGCGCGTTGTGCTTAAATTTTTGCAAGTCGTTCGCAAGGCTCACTTCAGTGTCGCTAACGCGCTGGTCCACGTATTCCTTAATGATTTGCACCCAGGTGCGCTCGTGCCCGCTCACGCCGTCGCTGAACGCCTCCTTGCGCCGCCACATCACGTCTTCGGGCAGCAGGCTGCCAAACGCCTTGCGCAGCAGGTGCTTTTCTACCGCGTAGTCGGCCCCCTCGCCGAACCGCTTCATCCACGGCGGCAGGCTCATCACAAATTCCAAGAACGTTTTGTCGGCAAACGGCACGCGCGCCTCCAGCCCGGCGCCACTGATGCTCTTGTCCGAGCGCAGCAAGTCAAAGCAGCGCACATCCCGCACCATGCGCCCATTCT
>Ga0214921_10004592_pt1 | contig 20198 bp, 12 predicted proteins | sample LL1505_MetaG_FD_177992 | JGI IMG/M metagenome (GOLD analysis project Ga0214921, IMG submission 177992) | Freshwater microbial communities from Lake Lanier, Atlanta, Georgia, United States - LL-1505 | ecosystem: Environmental > Aquatic > Freshwater > Lake | place: USA: Georgia | collected...
ATTCTAAATATTTAGCCTTTGCAAAGAATTCTTTATTCTTCTTTTCTAATATGAACATTATGGTATTTATATAATAGTTATCTTTATCAATTAATTCACTGGATTCTTTATTAAGAATATCTTCATCGTTAAGTTTATCCAATTTATATTTTACACTGAAAGAAGTTAATATATTTCTTCTTTGAAGTATGTCTAAGAATTCAGAAGCAGTATATAAATTATGTCTTTTACTAATGTTATTAGGTAGGGTTGGAAATTTATCCTTGATTTTTTCTTTTAGTTTTTCAATAAGAAACCATTCAAAATTATTTAACTTTGGACATTTCAATGAATCAATGTTTAACTCCTTGAATAATTTTATTAATTCAACACGGGATTCAACAGGAACGACAGTGAGTAAGACTATATTAGTTAAACTTTTATCTTTACCTAATAATCTTTTTATTGCTTCATATCGGTGTTGTCCATCAACAAGGTAATATTTAGTTATATCATTTATATTCATTGTTGCAAGAGTTAATAAACACTTTGGTCCAAAGAATTTTGGATTTTTATTATAAGATTCAATCATTTGACATACTTTATCTTCGTTCAAATCTACTTGAACATCAGGGATTTCTATTTTTTCGTTTAGTTCGATTAATTGTTGAAAGGTGAGGGAGTAGATGGTAACGGAATGGGGGAAGGTTACGATGGCTTTGTTTAATTTTAGCATTAAGGGGAATGGTTGATGTGTATGGTTTTTATTTGTCAACTTTTTAAAACTATTTAAAAATAATCTATATTATATATTATTAATGCCTAAACAAAACAAAGAGTTAGAAAAATTATTTAATGATTTGGAAAAAAATGTGATAAGTAAAAAAATTTTATTCAATGAACAGAGTTATGAAAATTGTTTAATTGCTGTTAAAAAAAATTGGAAGAATTTAGAATTTATTGATAACCAAACAACAGAAATGTGTGTGGCTGCAATTAATAAAAATTGGAAAGCTTTACAATTCGTTAAAGAACAAAATTATGAAATATGTAGAGCTGCAATAAAAAAAAATATTAAAGCTTATCAATTTGTAAATACTTTAGAAATAGAATTTGTTAAAGAAATAGAAAATTGGTATATTGTTTATGGTTCTGGAAGAAGTGATTTTTTAAAATATGTAAAAGAACATCTTAAAACTAAAGAAATATGTATGTATGTTGTTAAAAATGATGGAAAAGCTTTAGAATTTATAAATCAACAAACACCTGAAATCTGTTTGGCTGCTGTTAAAAATGATGTGCTTGCATTTACATATGTAAAAGAACAAACATCTGAAATATGTTTAGCTGGTGTTAAACATTATGGTGTAGCTTTAGACTATGTAAAAAATCAAACACCAGAGATATGTTTAGCTGCTGTTCAACAAATGGGTCATGCTTTAAAATATGTAAAAAATCAAACACCTGAAATATGTTTAGCTGCTGTTCAAAATGATGGAAGAGCATTACAATATGTTGAAAATCAAACAACTGAAATATGTTTAGCTGCTATTAAAAATAATAACGATGCTTTCAAATTTGTAAATAATAAAACACAAGAGATATGTTTAATTGCTAGTAAAAGTAGAATTAAAATATTTGAAGATGATGATGAAGGTGAAAAAATACCTGTACACCGAGTTCTTGTAGAAAGTGAGGACGAAGAATAAGTTATTTCTTGAATAAATGATTTATTAGATTGAACAGTAAAAATTGATTTTATATTATATTATATTTAATAAATGTTAATAAAAAAATGTCTGAATTACCAATAGTAACATTTGGAAAATATAAGGATAAACCAATTACAGAATTATTAGCAGATGATAAATATGTAGAATGGTTAAAACAACAATCGTGGTTTACAAATAAAATAACAATATATAATATTGTTGTTAATCAACAAATAAATTATCCAAACTTAAATTCAAAAACACCAGAACATAATTCATTACAAAATAAATTTTTAGATAAAAATAATAGAATTAAATTAATAAAAAAAATAATTAATCCAGGTGAATTAAAATCATATAAAAAACTTAAATTATTATTAAATGATGAAAATTTTATTAAAAATTTTGGAAATTATGATATTAATAAAATATTTCATCCTGAATATAAAAATGATTATGAATTTGAGGGAAAATATAATTGGGATTTAATAATTAAGTCAATAGATAATGTTTATTATGATTGTGAGTTTATAATTAATCTAACTAATGAATTAGATGAAAAAGACAAATTTAAAAAAGAATATGATTTAATAAAGAAATTAAAATTAAATGAATTAAAAGAAGAAAGAGAAATAAAAAGATTTTGTGATAATTATGATAAAAATTTCAATAATGAATATAAAGAATATAGAATTAATAAATTAAAAGAAATTTTTTCTAGTTTTGATAATGGTAATTATGGTAATCACGATATTAATTTTAAACATGATAAACTTTTAGTTGAATTATCCCACTATTTTATATTAACTAAAATATTTTGTGAAATAAAACCATTATTAAGTGATGATTATCCAAATGTTTTAAGAAAAATGAAAACACAAATTACATTACAAAAAGAATTAAATCAAAAGAGTCATTTTCCCGGTGACCGTAATCATTATATCTACGTATTAATCTTAAAAGAATTTGTTTCAAATACCGTATCAAAAGATCAGTTAATACAAATATTTGATAATTCTGATATACATATAATATTTACGGATGAAATATTTGATGATGAAAATAAAATATTATCAATTAATAATTCAGATAAACATTAATTAAGGTAAATATGAATTTATTTTATGAAAAATTGATTTATATAATTGTAAGTTTATAATTATATAAAATAATGCCGACAGTTTATTATACAGATGGAACATCAAAAAAATATAAATATTATAATGAGTTAATGAAAGATCCGTATTTAAAAATAAATAATGATGTTATAGAATCATTAGAAAGTGGTGGATATTATTATACTTCTTGTTTAGGAATTTCTTCTCAAGATTGTTTAAAAACAGAAAATGTATTAGAAAAAGTAAAACTAGAACAAATTACACAAAGAATAATTCAAACAAATTCAATAAATATTTGCGGTATATCTGAAGTAATAAATTGTAGAACTGGTTATGATATTATGTGTTTTCCAATAATTGATAAAAGCATAATTTCTAAACTTGAAGATATGTTTCCAAATATTAAGAAAATAGTATTATCAAATAATAATTTAGATAGAGATGATATAAATTTTTTGAAATTTAAAAAATGCGAAGTAATTAAATTAAATAAAAATGAATTTTCTTCATTATCTCCAGATTTTTGTTATTTAAATAATTTAAGAATATTAAAAATAGAAGGAAAATATATTAACTGTCCTCCTTATAGAAATGAAAATGAATTTATTATTCCAAATTATATAAATAAATTAAAAAATTTGGAAATATTAAATTTATCAAATAATAATATTAAAAAAATTCCTCCAGAAATTGGAGAGTTAACAAAATTAAAAAAATTAATTATGACTCATACTGATATTAAAATATTACCAAAAGAGATAGGAAATTTAAGTAATTTAGAAGTAATGAATTTTTCAGTTTCATCTTTAATAGAATTACCTAAAGAAATTGAAAAATTAAAGAAATTAAAAGAATTATTATTAGAAGGTAGTGAATATAAAATTTCTAAAGAAATTGGAATGTTGGAAAATTTAGAAAAATTAAAAGTTAATAGTATTTGCGTTGATACTGATAAAGTGACTTTTTGGAAAGGGTGTGGTGCAGTTTTTTCTGATTTACCTATTGAAATTTGGAATACTAATATATCAGAAATTTCTATAACTAGATTTTGTTCTAGATATAGAGATACAGATATTTTTAACAATCCAGATTATTTTTGTCTAGAAATGTTTAAATCAAAAAAAAATATTAAAATTATTGAAGATGATGGTTGGAGACAATCTATTTTTAATATAATTCACAATAATAATAATATTATTATTAAAAGCATTAATCAAATTGATGATGAAGAAAAAGAAAATATCTTTACTTTTAAAAATAATAAATTATATAAAATTGTTAATAATGATTTTCAATTAATAGAAATAAAATCAAAAGAACAAGAACTTTTACTTAATGCTGTTAATAAAATTTATAAATATGATATAAAATTAGATAATAATGAAGACAATAATTTTACTATTATTATTTGTAAAATAGATAAAATAGAAAAATCATGGAAAAAATCAAAATTGTATATTTCATCATTAGAAGAGAAAAGAAAAAATAATAAAAAATATGAACAATCAAAGAAAGATTTATTTGATTTGAAAGTTGATAAACCTCCACAAATACATTTAAATGAAGATAATAATGAAATAGAATTTGATGACGGGCGTCATAGATTTTCTGTTTTAAGAGATTATAAATTTACTAGAATGCCTTTTATAGTAAATTCTAATGAAAAAGATGAAATTATAAAATTATTTTCTTAATTGTAAAAAATTATTTATTAATTATAGCTAATTTTATATTTAATATTGAAATATTAATAATCTTTGATATATATTTTAAAACTGTCTTGTCACTATGTTGAATAGCAGCTAAACATATTTCAATAGTTGGATTCTTTACATATTCTAAAGCCATACCATATTGTTTAACAGCAGCTAAACATATTTCAGGAGTTTGTTCTTTTACGTATTTTAAAGCAATACCATTCTGTTTAACAGCAGTTAAACAGATTTCAGGTGTTTGTTCATATATATTTTGTAAATTCATACCATTTTTTTTTACTACAGCTAAACATAGTTTGGGTGTTTGTATTTTTACATATTCATAATAACTATCATCCCAATCTCCATAGTTATACATTATTTCTGGCCAATTATTCGTTTGTTGAAAATAAGCTACACATATTTCATCTGTTTTTTCTTTTATATTCAGAAAAGCCCAGTCTGCGCTCTGTTTTAAAGCAATTAAACATATTTCTTGTGTTTGTTTTTTTACATATTTTAAAGCATCATAATTATTTTGAACAGCAAATAAACATATCTCTGGTGTTTGTTTTTTTACATATTTAAAAGCTTCCCAATTTTCTTGAATAGCAATGTAACACATATCTTCTGTTTGTTTTTTTACATATTCTAAAGCATTACCATCTTGTTGAACAGCAGCTAAACATATTTCAGGAGTTTGCTTTTTAACATATCTTAAAGCCCATCCATTTTGTTGAACAGCAGCTAAACAAATTTCTGGAGTTTGTTTTTTTATAAATTGTAAAGCCATACCATTTTTTTTAACTGCATCTAAAAGCATTTCAATTGAATGATCTTTAACAGATTCACGAAGACTGTTATTTTTGGCAGCTAAACAAATCTCCGGAGTTTGTTCTTTTACATAATATAAAGCATCACTATTTTGTTTAACAGCTGCTAAACATATTTCTGGAGTTTGTTCTTCTACATGTCTTAAAGCATCACTATTTTGTTTAACAGCAGCTAAACATATTTCTGGAGTTTGTTCTTCTACATGTATTAAAGCATCACCATCTTGTTGAACAGCTGCTAAACATATTTCTGGCGTTTGTTCTTTTACATGTTCTAAATAGCTACCATCTTGTTGAACAGCACCTAAACATATTTCAGGAGTTTGTTCTTTTATATATCGTAAACAGTAACCATTTTGTTTAACAGCAGCTAAATATATTTCTGATGTATATTCACCAGAAATTATATGTATCCATAAATCTTTAATTGCTAAATATATTTCTGGTTTTTTTTCTTTTACAAATGTTAAAGCACTACCGTGTTGTTTAACAGCAACTAAACATATCTCTTGTGTTTGTTCTTTTACATATTTTAAAGCCCAACCATCCTGTTTAACAGCAGCTAAACATATTTCTGATGTTTGTTCTTTCACATATTCTAAATAACGGCCATTCTGTTTAACAGCAACTAGACATATCTCTGGTGTTTGTTCTCTTACATATTGTAAAGCACTACCATCCTGTTTAACAGCAACTAGACATATCTCTAGTGTTTGTTCTTTTACATATCTTAAAGCCCATCCGTGATGTTGAACAGCAGATAAACATATCTCTGGGGTTTGTTCTTCTACAAATTTTAAAGCCCAACCATATAATTTAACTAAATCTAAACATAATTCGTCGGTTTTATTATCTATAAAAACGGAAGATATTTTAGTTTTAGTAATAAAATTTTTAAATTTTATAAATGCTTTAATTTTTAAATTCTTATTTTTATTTTTTTTTTTATAATCAATTTCTAAATATTCGTCTAACATTAATTAATATTTAGTTAATTTATTTAAATGAATTATAAAAATTGATTTATATAATTGTTAGTTTATAATTTAACTAAAATAATGCCAACAATTTATTATACAGATGGAACATCAGAAAAAAAGGAAAACTATAATTTATATTATAAAAAGGGAAGGGATTTTAATGATAAAAATACTAATAAATTAATTAAAGATAGAATAATTAAAACTAATTCTATAAATATTAATGGAATTATTCATAATCAATATATTAAACATTGTACGGATTGGCCTTTTATATTAAATATAATTCCTCAAATAAATAATTCATTTTTAAAAGAATTACAAAAAGATTTTTTATTTGTTAAAAAATTTTATATGAGTAATAATTTAATAAAAGATAATGAATTAGATTTTACAATGTTTAAAAATTTAGAAAAAATAAAACTATCCATAAATTTATTAACAGAGATACCAGAAAGTATATTTACATTAAAAAAATTAAAAAAATTAGTAATTAGAGGAATATCTTCTCTGGAAATGGGAGATTGTGTGGAAGCTCCAAATTCTTACATTACAAATATACCAAAAAAAGTTATAAATTTACAAAATTTATTAATATTAGATTTATCTAGTCAATTATTATCTTCTTTACCATCAGAATTTAAAGAACTTAAAAATTTAAAAAAATTATATTTATCTGATAATATGTTTTTAAATTTTCCTATTGAAATATGTAGTTTAATAAATTTAGAAATATTAGAAATGACTCGTAATTTATCTAAACTTTTCCCTATTGGTTACAGTTTTGAAGGTGAAGATACCATTGAAATACAAAATACAATAAATGCGATTGAAGAAAATTGGAGAAAACGAGGAAACGATTATATGATTCCTAATGAAATTATAAATTTACAAAAATTAAAAATATTTAAAACAAATTTTGAATTTAAAAAATTTCCAAAATATTTTTTAGAAAAAATGAATATAGAAGAACTTGAGATAGCTGGTTTTATTATTAATAATTATACTCATTCTGAATTATATGAAATACTGAAAATAAAAAAAAAATTAACTATATCATCTCCGAAAAATATTATATGGTATAAAACATATAAACTAGAAATTATTTATAATGAAAAAAATAATATAATTATAATAACAAATGAAAAAAATTTACCTAGATGGATAGGATATAATCCTGCAGAAGGACGTCATTCTAAATTTGAATCTAATTTAGAATATAAATTAATAAAAAAATCAGAAAGTGTAATTGAATTATCTATTTATAATAATGATAGTAATAAATTTACAAAATGTAATAAATTTCTTGGCTTTTTTGATATTTATCCTCAAGCTTTAAAAGAACTAGACTGGGAAGCTTTATTAGATCTATACAATGAACAAACACAAGAAATGTGTTTAGCTGCTGTTCAAAATGATAGTAATGCTTTAGAAAATGTTAGAAATCAAACGCCAGAAATATGTTTAGTTGCTGTTCAAAATTTCGGACGGTCTTTAAAATATGTAGAAAATCAAACATATGAAATGTGTTTAATTGCTGTTCAAAAAGATGTTACGGCTTTACAATATGTAAAAGACCAAACACCCGAACTATGTTTAGCTGCTGTTCAAAATGATGGAATGGCTTTAGAATATGTTAAAAATCAAACACTAGAAATATGTTTAGCAGCTGTTCAAAAAAATGGCAATGCTTTAGAATATGTTAAAAAACAAACACTAGAAATATGTTTAGCAGCTATTAAAAATAATAATGATGCTTTCAAATTTGTTAAAAATAAAACACAAGAGATATGTTTAATTGCTAAAAAAAAATATACTGAAGATTAATACTAATTTTGTAATAAATTTATTTCTTTATTCAACATCTTCATAAGACCAATTCTTGTACCAAATTCTATGAGCAGATATTTTAAGCATTTTTTTTGTTAATAACTTTTCACCTACATACTCTATTGCATAACCATCTTTTTTAATAGCTGCTAAACAAATTTCTTCAGTTTGAAAATCAGATCTTATAAATTGTAAAGCCATACCATTTTCTTTAACTGCTTCCAATCTGATTTCATCATTAATTAATATTGGACTTACATATTTTAAAGCTAACCCATTTTCAGATACGGCTAATAAACATATTTTTTCTGTTTGTAATTCTGGTCTTATTTTTTCTAATAAAAGTCCATTATTAATAATTACTTTTATACATTCTTTTCTAGTTGGATTTTTAAGATTTGAAAAATTACTTTCATCCTCCCAACTTCTTGTATCACAATCATTATCATAATTACACAATAATAATTTTGAACCAATTTTTCTATACAATTTATTATCAATAATATTAAATATTTTATTTCTTGAATATCCTCCTTTACAAATAATATCATTATCATTTTTATTATGAATTATTGTAAATTTGGTTGGTTTATAATCATAATCATAAACAACAATATGAATATCTTTTTTCAATTCTAATAATTTCTTAAATAATAATGTTGGTTTATTAAAAGTGTCTCCGAAACTATCTATATGTAGTTCTTTTAATTTATTACAATTCCATAATTCTACGGGTAAATCACAAAATTTTATTCCAGGAACATAATGTTCCCATTTATCAGTGAAAACTTCATACCCATTACCTTCAAAATTAATTAAGTTTTTTAATTTTCCTATTTCTTTAGGAATTTTACATTCAGTTCTTAATAATAATATTTCAGTTAAATTAATTAAATTACCAATTTCTTTAGGTAGTTCTTTTAATAAAGTATCTGAAAAATTTATTTTTCTTAATTTTGTTAATTCAAAAAATTCTGGTGGTAATGTTTTAATGTTATTATCTGATAAATCTAATACTTCTAAATTTTTTAATTTATTAATATAATTTGGTATTTTAAATTCTTCAACATCTGTACAACGAGATCTTTCTAGAAAACAATAATCGCCTTTCATTTTTAATACTTTCAAATTACTCAGATAACAAAAATCAGGAGGTATACAATAAAATTTATTTCTATTTAAATGTATCACTTTTAATTTTTTAAATTTTAAAAAATTTATATCATCTTTTTCTAAATTATTATGAGATAATTTTAATTTTGTAATATTTGGAAACATATCTTCAAGTTGACTAATTATGTTTTTATCAATCATAGGATAATTAACATAAGTCCAACCTACTTTATAATTAGCAAATGCATATAATCCATTAATATTTATAGAATTCGTTTCCGCAATCCTTTTTTTAACATCTTCTATTTTTACTTGTTCTAAATAATATTCATTACCTTTAATCGAATGAGAATATTCATCTTCAATAGTTTCATGAAAATAAACAGTGTCTTTATCATTACATTTTAAAAATTTATCTTCTTTTGCTATATTACATTTATATTTATATTTTTTAAATGTACCATCTGAATAATAAACTGTCGCCATTAATTAAATTCATTTTTTTGTTTTTATATAATTTAATTTTTATAAAAATTGATTTATACAAACATAAACTTATATTTTATATAAATTAATGACATCAAAAGATATTATATATTACTTATCTGGAAAATGCTTATTCTCAGAGAAACTACAAAAATCTGGTTGTAAGATTGGTTCAACTAAACATATACTACCACGAATGAAAACTTATCAAACAGGATACTCTGATAGAGTTCCTTTGATATGTTATTATGAGATAGATAAGAATTGTTACGAAGTTGATAATAAAATAAAAACACATTTTGACAAGTGTAGATTAAATACAATGGGATCGGAAGGTGGAACTGAGATATATGATTCAGAAGTTTTAACAATTAAAAAGTTGGAGGAATTTTTTAAGATGGAGGGTATATTTTATGTAAAGCGTGAACCGAATGAGTTAGATTTTGAGATGTATACTGAGAGATTAAGTAAGGAGGAAAGGATTGATATTAGTAAAGAAGATGATATTAAGGAAGATTTATTTTTAAATAAAAAAATACATAAAATACCACGCGATTATCAAGAAGAAATTATTAATAATAGTATTGAATATTTTAAAACAAAAAATAAAGGAATGTTAATTTTAATTTGCGGAACTGGTAAAACTTTAATATCTCTTTGGATAACATTAAAAATGAATTATAATAAAATACTTATCGGTGTTCCAAATACTTTATTATTAACCCAATGGGCTGAAGTAATTGAAGGTAATAATGAATATTATGGTGTTATACCAAATATAAGAAAAATATTATTAGTTAATTCAGATTGTGATATTAATAAAATTAAAACTTATTTGAAAGAAAATAAAAAATGCATAGTAATTACAACATATCATTCAAGTTTTAAAGTTTTAGAAGCTACAAAACAATTAAATTATGAATTTGATATTAAAATAAATGATGAATGTCATCATTTAACAACTTCAAATATGGAAATAGCAAATACAAAAAGAACTTTTGTTCAAATGTTAAATATTAAATCTAAGAAACAATTATCGTTGACTGCTACATTAAAACAAATAGAAATGAATGAAAAAACTCCTAATGTTGTTTCTAATGAAAATAAAGAAATATTTGGAGAAATTATCGACAGAAGAAATATGATTTGGGCGATTAATAAAAATATTATTTGTGATTACGTAGTTCAAACAATTATTACAGAAGAAATAGAATTGGAAGAAATTATATTAAAATTTGAAATTAAAGATGAAGATGAAAAAAGATTATTTCTTAGTGCTTTTGTTGCATTAAAAAGTATTGAAGAAAATCATTCTCATCATTTATTAATCTACACAAATAAACAAGAAAATGCTAGTAAAATTATTAATTATATAAAATTATTAATAGAAAATAAATATTTTAGTAATGATGGATTATATTTTAATAGTTATCATAGTAATATAGATGATGAAATACAAAAAGAAATTATAAAAAATTTTGATGCATATGAAAATGGAATTATTTCTTGTGTTTATTCTCTTGGTGAGGGTTGGGACTTTCCTAAATTAGATGGTGTTGTATTTGCTGAAACAATGTCTTCAAATATTAGAATTGTTCAATCTTCATTAAGAGCAAGTAGAAAAAATAAAAATGAACCAAATAAAATCTCAAAACTTATTATACCTGAATTATATAATGAAAGATGGTTAGATAATGATAATGAAGATTTTAAAAAAATAAAAGAAATTGTATATCAATTAGGATTAGAAGATGAAACAATTATGATGAAAATTAATGTAGTAAAAATAGATTTAAATATTAAAAAAGTAAAAGATAAACAAAAAAATAAATTAAATACATCTGTTTTTATTGGTGAAATTCAAAATGAACTAACTGAAAAATTAAAATTACACACAGAACCTAGACAGACATTAGATATTAATTATGAAAAAACAAAGAAGATAATATTAGAAAAAAATATAATATTTAATAATAAAGATGACTATTTCACACTATGTAATAAAGATATTAGATTATCAAGAAAACCCGAAGAAAAATTTATGGGACAATTTTCAACATGGTTTGATTATTTGGGATTAAATAAAGAAAATTATTACGATATTAAAACGTGTATTGATAAAGTTGATGAATATATTAATGAAAATAAAATATTTGATTATGAATTAACAAATATTACAAAAACATTACAAAATAAAGATAAAAGATTTCCTCCATTTGATATGTGGACAGATTGTTATGATATAAATGATTTATCAGAGATAATTCATTTTGATTAATTTATTTTTAAGTAAAAAATACTTAAGTTTTAAAAAATATAAAACTTTAAAAAATTGATTTAAAAAGTATTTTCTACTTAATATTATATAATAAAATGATTCATAAATGTGAATTTTGTAACGGAGAATTTAAACAGAAGAACGATTTGAAAAGACATATGACTAAAAAGAATGGATGTATTCCAGTTGAAATTTTAATTGAAAAAGAGAAAAATATAGAATCTCAAAATGGTAAAATTTCTGAATTAAGAACACTCTTTAAAAGCTGTTTGGATATATTAAGAAATGATGCTGAACATTTAGTTGGTGATGAAGCGCTTCACGAATTATCATTATTTCTAATTTTAAAATTATCTGAAAAACATATTTTAAATAATACAATTAATATTTATGATTTAAGTAATTATAAAAAATCATCAATTAATGAACCTAATTTTAAAGAATATTTAGAACTAGTTAAATTTAGTAATTTAAATAAATATGCTGACAATCAAAAAAATGAAGGAAATTTAAAATATATTTTTGATGATTTTTTATGGAAAAAAGTGTTATCAACACATCCAAAATTTAAAGATGTTTTTGAAGATGGTAAAAAATCAAATATTAAAGAATCATCAACATTTAAAAAAATAATTTTAAAATTAAATGAAATAGATTTTAGTAAGTACGACCATGATATTTTAGGAGAAGCATATGAATCTATTTTTGTAGATGCTGTTTTTGGTGCAGGACAAAATAAGAAATCTGAATTAGGTCAATTTTTTACACCAACAAAAGTTAAAAATTTAATGGTTTCATTAGTAAAGCCTATTTTAAAAGATAATGGTGAAATAGAAACATTTTTAGAACCTGCTTCAGGGACTGGTGGAATATTAAATACAGTAATTAAACATTACAAAGAATATATTAAAATAGGTAAAATTAAAGAAGAACAATTACGAGAACAATTAATTAAAAATATGTATGGTATTGAAATTAAAGGTAAAATTTATAATTTATGTTTATCAAATATGTTAATCAATACTGGAGAAATATTGCCAAATGTTATATGTTCTGATAGTATTCGTAAATATCATAAGATTAAAGTTGATACAATTTGCGCAAATCCTCCATTTTCTGTTAAAATTGAATGGGATGAATTAATTAAAACACTTGGAAGTGAAGATATATTAAATAATTATATTCCAATTCCTGCAGGTGGTGCAAATTCAGAAGTATTATTTTTACAAATGATGATTCATTGTTTAAATATAAATGGAAGATGTGCTACTGTATGGTTAGATGGAACTAAATTATATGGAAAAAGTTCTGGATATGATACTGTAAGAGAATATTTAATGAAATCTTGTGATCTTCAACAAGTTATATTATGTCCATCAGGAACTTTTACATCAACTGCATCAAAAACATGTATTTTATTTTTTATTAAGAAAAAGGAAAGGAAAGATGTAGTTGAAATTATTGGTTCTGGTAATAAGAGAAATTTAAAATTTGTATCTTCTCATACAACAAAAAAAGTAAATTTTTATGATTATAATCCCGAAAGTGCAAATACACATTTAATAACTGAAGTTGATATTAAAGATATTGCATTGAATAACTATTCATTAAATTATACTGAATATAATAAAGAAATAGAAGAAGAAAAGAAAGAAGAAGGCATTGAATGGATTGAATTAGGAAAAATATGCGAATTTCAAAATGGAATAAATATTACAAAAGAAAAATTAATTGATGGTGAATATCCAGTAGTTGGTGGAGGTTCAAAACCGTTAGGATATCATAATGAATTTAATGTAAAAGAAAATACTATTATAATTAGTAAAGATGGTGCTTATGCTGGATATGTAAGTAAATATGATAAAAAAATATTTGTATCTAATCACGGAATATATATTCATAAATATGATGAAAAAGTACTAAAAGATTATATATATTATTATTTAAAATTAGATTTACAAAATAAATTATATAAATTACAATCTGGTGCTGCACAACCAGGTATTAAAAAAGAAAATGTTGCTAAGCTTAAAATTCAATTACCTTCATTAGAAAAACAAAAACAAATTGTGGAATTTTTAGATAAACTATATGAAAAAAAAGAAATTAAACTTCAAGATACTGCAACCTATTATGAAAATCAGAATATATTTAAATTATTATTAAATGGTGAATATAATGTATTTGGAAAATTAGTAGAATGGTATGAACAATCCGTTATATTGGAAGGACAAATACAATTTTTTAAAGATAAGGTTTCAAGATATTTATATTTTAAGGGAAAATGTGAGACTGAATATAAAAAATTAGGAGAATTATGTAAAATAAATATTGGAGGAACACCAAGAAGAGATAATCCTGATTATTGGAATGAAGGTAAAAATATATGGGTTTCTATTAGGGAATTAAATGATAATATTATTATAGATTCTAAAGAAAAAATAACAGATTTAGGTGTTAAAGAAAGTAATGTAAAATTAATTCCTAAAAATACTATATTATTCTCATTTAAATTAAGTATTGGTAAAATTGGAATTAGTGGTTGTGATTTATATACAAATGAAGCAATAGCTGGATTAATAATAGAAAATGATAATATATTAATGAAATATTTATATTATATATTAAAAGAATTAGATTCTTTTTCATCTAAAGGATGTATAGGAGGAGGTTCATTAAATAAAGATTCTCTATCAAAGATAAAACTTCCAGTTCCATCATTAGAAAAACAAAAAGAAATCATAGAATATTGTGAATCAAATAATAATCTAATCAAACAATTAGAAAATGAAATAGAACAAAATAAAATACAAGCAAATCTATTTTTATCAAGTATTGTAAAAAAAAATAAAATAGAACAAGATGAATTATCTGATGATGAAGCAAAAACAAATCAAAATATTATAATTCAAGATGAAGCTAAAGAAATAGAAATTGAAGATGAAGTTAAAGAAATAGAAATTGAAGATGAACTTGAAGAAATAGAAGTTGAAGATAAAACTTATTATGTTAAAGCTAACATTATTTATAACAAAAAGAAAAATGGTTCTATTGGTAAAGAATGTGGTATAATAACGAAAAATGGTAAGGTAAAATTTAATGATATAGTTGTTTAATTTATAAAAATTTATTTAAAACTATAATAAGAATAAAATATAATGTCCATATTTTATTCTCATTCAAATCACAATGGTACTTCAAATGATACTTTTCATAAAATATCAAAGAAAATAAAAAATATAATTGATACAGATAATCCAGATATTAATAATTCTAATGAATTACTTGATAAAATTCTTAATCATTTAGAAAATTCTGATTTATTTATTTGTGATATGACACCAGATGATATTATTAATGATAAACCTATATATAATCCAAATGTAATTTTAGAATTAGGCTATGCACTTAAAATATTTAGAAAATCAAATATTATAATTATTTTGAATACATTTTGTTATACTACACTACCATCAATGTTAAATGGATTTTATATTTTTAATTATGATTCAAGAGATAAAAATTATGAAAATGTCATTATTAAAGAAATAAAAGCAAGGCAAAATAATATGAAACAATATAATAAAGATTGGATTACAAAAAAATATAATTTATCTGAAAGATTCATAAATAATATTAAAATTTTATTGGATATTAAAATGATTGATTATAATATTAGAGTTCATAAAAAGAACAAACAAGTAGTTATATTATTTTATTGTAATGGTGGATATAATAGAATTTTAAATATAATAAATAAAAAATTAATACTAATGAAGAAAGAAATAGACTTATCAAATTATAAAGAAATATACGATGAATTAAAACATTTGGAAATAATTGCGAATATAAAATGGTTTAATTAATATTCTATTTCAATTTCTTTATCTTTTATCATATCCTCTTCAAATATTTCAATATTTTGTCTACTAATTGAATTTTGAAAAATTTTACCTTTTCTATAAAATTCACATTTATCATTAATAATTCCAACTATTTCTATATTTCTATATATAGCATACATATTTTCAAAGTTATAATCCTCATTCAAATATTTTTTAAATATTTTATTATTTTCTTCAAAATATTTATCTGTAAATACTAATTCAATACTATCAGAACAGTTTTTACAATCACTAATTGTCGGTTTATGAACACATTTATTATTTCTTAGTATTATAATTTCTTTTATTTTTTCTGCAATCGGATTACTAGTAATTTTTAAAATTAATGCATAATCATATTTTCTATCAAACATACATATATAATCATTAATGTTTAAATCATTAATAAATATATTTGAAAATTTTTCATTATTAAATTTTCCTTCCTCAAATAATTTATTTGTATTTTTACAGTGCCCCCAGGGTGATATTATTTTTTTTGTATATTTTATTGTTTCAAACACATTTTCAGCTTTTCCCCATTGATTATTACGCATTTTACATTTTATAAGTATTTTATTTTTTTCTTTTAATCCTAATTTAGTTGTATCATATTTTAATCTTTTCATAAAATCAATCATATTTTCATTACCCATTGATAAATTACATTGTAAACAAATTGGTCTAAGATTTTCTTTACTCATATCTCCACCTTTTGATTTTGCAATTATACGGCCGTTATGAAAATTAAATGTATTTATATTATTTAAAGAACAACACATACATTTTGTCTCTCCTATAGAAATACCAATATAATGTTTCCATATTTCTTGTTTTTTATTATGTAATTCTTTCCAAATTAGTTCGTGCATTTTTGATACTCCAGATAAAGAACCATTTACATCACCTTTATCTAGATAAATACAATTACTTAATTTCATTTTTATACTTGATAATTTTAATTTTGGTAATTTTCCTTTTATTTCTTCAGCTGTTTTATTATCTAAATACATTTCACAAATTATTTTAGTTTCATTACTTGTCCATTCGTGATTTTTACCCTTATCAATTTGTTCTAGTTTAATGTTATTCATTAAAATATTTATATATATTAAAATAATTTTGATTCAATTTTTAAAAAATTGATTTATTAACTTATTCATTAAATTATATTAATATTTTAATGAATTCAATTGACACTGAAATACAACAATTACAAGCAAGAATCGCCGAACTAGAAAAAATAAAAAAAGAATCTGCTGAAGCGGAACCTTTTAAATTAATTGATAGTCTATCTGTTGCTGATAATCTTGTTATAATTAATAATATATTAAAACAGAAAAAGCAAGCTATTATTAACAATAGATATTCAACTGCTGTGCCATTAGCTAGATTTTATGACCAAGAACTGGTCACTCGTTTGGAAGCAATAAGTAATATTTTACAACAATTTAATAAACGATTGATTAGATTGGAAAGGAAAAATTGATTTAATTAAAAAATATACTCCGAATCTCGTTTTTATTTTGGTAAATCAAAGCATCATCATTAGCTACTTTATTATTTTCACGTAAATATGTTTTCGCTTCTTTTAAATTTAAATCAATCACTTTAGTTCCTTTATCTTTACCAACTAATATTTGAATATGGTCATTTTCCGTATTTCTATGTTTCTCATAAAACTCCATAAATTTATCAAAGACTTTTCTATTTTTATTTGATGAATCACTTAATTTTTTTGATACAACATAAAAATCTAATCTATCAGAATGAGTAAAATTAATTTTATAAAATAAGAATTTAGTATCATCATTAAATATAGAATATTCTTCATCAAAATCAAAATAATTATATTCCAAATTTAAATCATCTCTATCTAATCTATCTTTTTTAATACCTAACTCTTCTAAAAAACTTACTATTTTAATTGTTTTTAATATTGTATAATCTGAATGTTTGTCTTCTACTCTAAATAAATGAGTATCTAAAGTATCAATTATATCACCTTTATTAAAATGTAATAAAGTTCTATATATCTCTTTATTTTTATATTTGATTATATCAATTAAATTATGGTCTACATAATAAATATTTATATTACCTTCTTTTGGTTCATAATGACTATTTTCATTATAATTAATAGTTACAATTTTATCCTTTATTTTAATATGAGCATATTCTTTTGAATGATGTCCTTCTGTTTTCAACATTTGACACCATCTTATTGTAAAATTATTGCAGTATTCGCATACATCATTTGTTTTGAATTTTTTACAATAAGAACAAGTTATTGATTTTGAATAACACGGTTCACATAGATTTTTTTGACTTTTTAATTTTTTAACTTGATTAATTAAGTCTTCAATAGTATTAATTTCTTTAGTACAAACCTTCCTTTTACAGGTTTCACAATTATTTATTTCAAAGAAACTATTCTTATTACATTGAAAACATAATTTAGTATTTAATTCTACCATTTGATTACATACTTCATTATTCTTATTGCAATTATAACACTTTCTTTCTTTCAATATGAAGAAATATTCTTTAATATATGTGAAAACCCATTGTCCGTTCATAAACTCAAAACCAAAATCAGTAAAGTTAATTGATTTATCTGAATTAATTATCAAATTATCAGTTATTATATAATCAACTTTTAAATTTTGATTATGGCTAATTAATGTTTTATAATATAACTTATTTAAATTTTCTATTATTTTATCACTATCCTTAATCAAAAAATATTTATTGAATAGCTCTTTGAATTCTATTTTTTCACATAATATATTATTTCCTTTTAATTTTGCAACAAATTTACAAATAAATCCATCGCAATGTATAAATACTTCTTCTTTCATATTTAGAAAGAATTTTTTTGACATTGATAAAATATAAAAATTTTTGCCTTCAAATACAACTTCTGATGTTTTAACTTTATCTTTTTTAATACTTAGTAAACATTTATCACATAAGTCTGAAATTTTAGTACATTTATCACATAGCTTTTCAATATTAATTTCAGATGTTCCGTCAATAATCCATATTATATTTTCATAAAATATTTCTCTTTCTTTAATTTTATCAGGGTCAATATGCGAATGTTGTATTTCAATAACATAATTCTTTTCTGGAATATAAATATCAGCTCTATGTCTTTTATTATTTCTTTCTATTACATATTCTCTATTTTCAACAGTGACCGTTGATTGCCATAATATATGCCATAATAATAAATTATCGCTAGTAGATGAAACACAATCATCAGTATTCGCGTGTCTAAAATGTTTTACTTTATCTGTTTGTAAAACTGCTTGGAGTTGCGATGAACAACATCTACAAGTTAAATTATCTTTATATTGCTCTTTATAAATATTATAAGGTATCTCATCAATTGAAATACATTTATTTTTAAAATTAGCTGTTAATAAACTCATTTATAATGAATAAGGTAAAATTCTTTTAGGTAGGTTTATAGATATTTAATTAAAGATTATATCATTTATTAAATAATGAGTTTAATAACTTGTTTATATAATCAAAAAAAGATGTCAATAAAAGATTTTGATTTATTAACAGATAATAATAAAAGAAATAATATCAAATGTGTATGTTGTGAGACAAAAGTAATTGCAAAATTAGGTAAAATTAAAGCACATCATTTTGCACATGAAGAGAAAATAGAGTGTGATTCATTTAGAACTACAGATAGTATGACTTTTTGGCATCAATATTGGCAGGCTTTTGTTAATACAGAATTTTATGAAGTTATTATTAAAAAAGATAATAAAAAACATATAGCTGATATTTATAATCTCAATAAAGAATTAGTAATAGAAATTCAACATTCTAATATTTCACCTGAAAAAATGAAAGAACGAGAAGTTTTTTATGATAATATGATTTGGATAATTGATGAAACAACTAAATGTTGTAATGAATGTGAAATTAATTTTTGTAATGAATGCGATTATTATGAAAAAATATGTGATAAATGCAAAAATAGAAAAAAGTGTTGTAATAATAAAATAAAATTTTTAATCGAAGGAGAAACTTTTGTAATTATTACAAATATAAATAAACCATTTTTTCTATCTGCATCTAAACCAGTTTTCTTACATATTGAAAATTATATATTAAAATTTATAAAACAATTAGATAATTATTATTATTTTTGTGAAAAAATCAAAATGAAAAAATTTATTGAAGATTATTTTCCTGTATCAGAATATCATATTTCAAAAGTAGTAAAAAGTATTAATGAATTATATAAAAATTATATTACTTCGGA
>Ga0214921_10004593_pt1 | contig 20197 bp, 18 predicted proteins | sample LL1505_MetaG_FD_177992 | JGI IMG/M metagenome (GOLD analysis project Ga0214921, IMG submission 177992) | Freshwater microbial communities from Lake Lanier, Atlanta, Georgia, United States - LL-1505 | ecosystem: Environmental > Aquatic > Freshwater > Lake | place: USA: Georgia | collected...
CACGATTCACGTTATCTCTTCAAGCGATTTTTTGATCTCGTTGTAGGGGCAGGAGCCTAAGATGCCAAAAAGAACTGATATTAAATCCATCCTCCTGATCGGCTCAGGGCCGATCGTTATCGGACAGGCGTGTGAGTTCGACTATTCTGGAACACAGGCGATCAAGGCGCTCAAGCAGGAGGGGTACAAGGTTATCCTCGTCAACTCAAATCCAGCGACGATCATGACCGACCCTGAGTTCGCCGATCGGACCTACATCGAGCCGATTACCGCGGACTTCGTGGAGGAGATCATCCGCATTGAGAGACCGGACGCCGTTCTTCCAACGATGGGTGGACAGACAGCGCTCAACACCGCCCTTGAGCTTGAGGAGCGGGGAGTTTTCAAAAAGTACGGATGTCAGCTTATCGGCGCGAACGTTGAGGCGATCAAGACTGCCGAGGATCGTGAGCTCTTTCGTCGTGCTATGGATGAGATCGGACTTGAGTCCGCTCGCTCGGTGCTCGCTACCTCGATCAAAGACGCTGACGAAGCGGCTAAGACCCTTGGGTATCCGCTCGTGCTTCGACCCTCTCGTACCCTCGGTGGAACGGGTGGTGGAATCGTGAAGGCTCCTGATGAGCTTCACCGAAAGGTTGGAATCGCACTCGCAGCAAGCCCCAATCGCGAGGTGCTGATTGAGGAGTCTCTTCTGGGCTGGAAGGAGATTGAGCTGGAGGTTATGCGTGACCTCAAGGACAACGTAGTGATCGTGTGCGGTATCGAGAACTTCGATCCGATGGGCGTTCACACCGGCGACTCTATCACCGTCGCTCCGATTCAAACGTTGACTGATAAAGAGTATCAACTCCTTCGTGATGCCGCGATTAAGGTAATGCGCCGCATCGGTGTTGATACCGGCGGATCGAACGTTCAGTTTTCAATCAATCCGAAGGATGGGCGTATCATCGTTATTGAGATGAATCCCCGCGTATCGCGAAGTTCAGCGCTCGCCTCGAAGGCGACCGGATTTCCGATCGCGAAGATCGCCGCCAAGCTCGCCGTGGGGTACACCCTCGATGAGATCTCGAACGACATCACAAAGGAGACCCCGGCGTGCTTCGAGCCATCGATCGACTACGTTGTAGTTAAGATACCGCGCTTCAACTTTGAGAAGTTTCCAGCCGCCGATACGACCCTCGGAACTCAGATGAAGTCCGTCGGTGAGGTGCTCTCCTTCGGGCGCACCTTCCAAGAGGCGCTCCAGAAGGCCATGAGCTCTATGGAGATGGATACGTACGGCTTCGACAGAGCGAAGCTTACGAAGGATATGGGTAAGCAGGAGCTCCTGGATGCCGCCGGTATCACAGGTCCTCACCGTTTGTGGATCGTCGGCGAGGCGCTTCGAGCCAAGTTCTCCGTTCGAGATCTCTTCCAAAGTACCGCTATCGACCCGTGGTTTCTCGGACAGATCGAGGAGCTCATCCAGCGTGAGGAGTCTCTCAAGGGAACCACCCTTGAGACTATCGATACCGAGACGCTCCATGAACTCAAGAGTCTCGGGTTTACCGATCGTCGTCTCGCGCAACTGCTGAACGTGAAGGAGTCCGCTGTTCGTGATTATCGCAAGAAGCTCGGTGTTAAGAGCTCCTTCAAGTCGGTTGATACGTGCGCCGCTGAGTTCGTCGCGCATACCCCGTATCTGTACTCGTCGTACGATCAGGGTGAGGATGCTCCCCCAACGAATCGCAAGAAGGTGATGATTCTCGGCGCTGGACCTAACCGTATCGGGCAGGGGATCGAGTTCGACTACTGCTGCGTTCACGCGGCGATGGCGCTCAAAGAGGATGGCTATGAGACGATCATGGTCAACTGTAACCCAGAAACTGTTTCGACCGACTACGATACGAGCGATCGGCTCTACTTCGAGCCGTTGACGGTTGAGTCAGTTCTCTCGATCGTGGAACGTGAGAAGCCCTACGGCGTGATCGTTCAGTTTGGTGGACAGACACCACTTAGAATCTCAAATGAGCTTGCTGCGCTTGGTGTTCCGATCATCGGAACCTCCGTTGATTCCATCGATGTCGCTGAGGACAGAGAGCGTTTCTCTGCGTTGATTAAGAAGCTCGGGCTGCGACAGCCGCACTATGCGACAGCTCGCTCTGCCGAGGAGGCGCTTGAGGCGGCTCGGTACGTCGGGTTTCCCCTCATGATTCGGCCTTCGTTTGTGCTCGGGGGACGAGCGATGCGGGTTATCTACACCGAGGATGAGGTGCGGGGGTACATGCAGGAGGGGGTTGAGGTTTCTCACGATCGTCCGGTGTTGCTCGATCGATTCCTCGATTCCGCTATTGAGGTTGACGTTGACGCTGTGAGCGACGGCAAAGAGGTGCTTATCGCGGGAGTGATGGAGCACATTGAGCCAGCGGGTATCCACTCCGGTGACAGTTCGTGCTGTTTGCCACCGCAGACCCTCGCAAAGAGCGTTGTTGATGAGATGAAGCTCCAGGCGAAGATTCTTGCGAAGGAGCTCAACGTCGTTGGTTTGATGAACATTCAGTTCGCGGTGACGCAAGCAGGGGAGATCTACATCCTTGAGGTTAATCCTCGAGCGTCCCGAACGGTGCCGTTTGTGAGCAAGGCGACCGGGGTCCCGTGGGCGAAGGTTGCTTCTCGGGTGATGGCTGGAAAGACCCTTCGAGAACTCGGAGTGAGAGAGGTCGAACCTGTAGGGTACGTTTCGGTCAAGGCGTCTGTCTTCCCATTCAGCAAGTTCCCCGGTGTCGATACGATCCTTGGGCCCGAGATGAAGTCGACCGGAGAGGTGATGGGCATTCACGCCAACTTCGGCGGAGCGTTCGCGAAGAGTCAGTTCGCCTCAAATACGACCCTTCCTGCCTCGGGTAAGGTGTTCCTCAGTATTCGAGATCGAGACAAGGAGCCGCTACCGATGATGGTGAAGCGTCTCTCGGGGCTAGGATTCTCAATCGTTGCGACGAAGGGGTCCGCCCAGTTCCTCAAAGAGCACGGCCTTGAGGTCGAGGTGGTCAACAAGGTGCGAGAGGGATCTCCGCACATCGTCGACATGCTTGGACAGGGCGAGATCGTGATGGTGATAAATACGCCGGAAGGATGGCAGCCTGTGATGGATTCTAAGTCGATCCGCATCGTGGCCAACGAGATGCGTATCCCAACGTATACAACGATCGCTGCGGGCCGTGCGGTATCGGAAGCTCTTCAGATGGTGAAGGATAGAAGCTACCTCTCAGTGCGTGCATTGCAGGACTATCTCGCGGTGCGTCCGGTGGAAGTTGCGCTTCGCGCTGCATCGGCCGCTATGAGGTAACGGCGGGAGGAGGGGGAAGGTTTCCTCTGAGGCTTTGCTTGAGTGGTTCGTTGAGGGAGTTTTCGAGTGGGTACGACGCTCGGGGACACTCCCGGGCGAGGATATCAAGGGCCCAGTTGTAGTGACTTGTCTTTTCAGGGCGAAGCAACAGCTCGGTCAATTTTATAATTCGTGAAAGTCGTTGCGACGCTTGAAGCACGGGGGTTGCAATATGCGAGACCTGTTCGGGATTGAGTTCAATAAGACGCCGCGTGGAATCAAGTTCGCGCAGAGCGCTCGCCACATACTGCTTTGCAGTGAACAAAGACGCGTTGGCTTCCTGAGAGCCGGCTTGTAGTCTCTTCGTTCCAAGGAATGTGGTGTGTGCCTGGTAGAGTTGTTCGGCGAAGGCATTGATGCGGGTGCGCATTGTCTCGAGCGTTTCCTTACGTTCAGCCGAGATGATCGGCGTGCCTGTGCCGGTGCTCGGTGTGCGGTGAGAAGGGTGTTGTGGGGCTGGTTGGTGCACCATAAAGAAACGGCCTCAACGCTATTGTACGCATCCCGCATCGCTAATCTACCGTTTTTCGCGCCTCGGGTGTGGCGAGGAGCGCCAAGCGGAGTCTGCTGTGGGCTCAGATCGATTCGAAAGATGATGTTATGACAGGTGTTTAGGCCATCTGGTTGGAGCGGGAGTGACATCGCTCCCTTGAAGCTCAGGGGTGGGGGGCGAGGGGAGAGCTGGTTATTTACAGGGCCCTTTACCTTTGATAACCTGTTGCGATAGCTAAAGATATTTCTATCGCTTCACGCCTCCTACCGGTTGCGTACGGTAGAGTTTGGCGGATGAATCGGCGATTCTTTTGTGGAGCGCTACTCATCTGAATGTGTCCCAGAGGGAGTTTGTAAGATATGGCCCGCATTACCGTAGAAGATTGTCTCGTCCAAGAGAATAACCGTTTCTCACTTGTGCAGCTCGCGTCGAAGCGCACCAAGCAGCTCTTGCAGGGTTCTACGCCACAGACATCCGACCGTCGAAACAAGTCCGTTGTGACTGCGCTGCGAGAGATCGCTGATGGTAAGGTTCGTTTCATGACCCCGGAAGAGACTATTCAATACGAGGTAGAGAAGGAGCGTGAGGCCGAAGAGGCACGCATCGCTGCGGCTGCTGAGCGTGAGCGTCGCCCTGAGATTGGCGCTGGCCTCTTCGGAAACGCGAGCGACACTCGGTCGCCTGATTTCCTCCGTGAATCGCTCGCGAAGACAGGTCCTGTTGCCGCTGATGACGACGACGAGGAGTAGATCGTTTCTGGGAGTAGAGAAGGTTTAATCGGAAGAGCGTAGGTGGTGTCCCGGTATGTCCTTTGAGCAGCTAGCGGACGCACTTAAGAAGTATCATCCAAATCCCGACCTCGACACGCTCAAGAAAGCGTATGACTTCGCGTTTGAGTGCCACAAAGGGCAGATTCGAGCGTCGGGAGATCCATATTTCGACCATATTGAAGAGACCGCGCTTCTGGTTTGTAAACTCAAACTGGATGAGCCTTCGGTCGTAGCCTCATTGCTGCACGACACGATCGAGGATAGCGATGTAACTCGCGAGGATGTTCAGCGCGAGTTTGGCCCCGGCGTCGCCGATATCGTCGAGGGAGTCACGAAGCTTACCCGAATTGAGTTTGAGTCCCGTGAGGAGAAGCAGGCGGAGAACTTCCGTAAGATGCTTCTCGCCATGGCGAAGGATATTCGCGTCGTCTTGGTCAAGTTGTGCGACCGTTTGCACAACATGCGAACGCTCAAATACTTCTCCGAGGAGAAGCAGCAACGTATCGCGACCGAGACCCAAGAGATCTATGCCCCGCTCGCAAATCGTCTCGGTATCCACTGGATCAAGTCAGAGCTTGAAGATCTCTGCTTGCTGTACCTTCGACCTGAGCTGTACGACCAGATAGAGGCGCACATCAAGAAGTCTGCTCCGGAGCGTGAGGCGTACGTCGAGAAGGCGACCGTTGAGATTCAGAAGACCCTCGCGGAAGCGGGGATCTCTGCGTCGGTAAAGGGGCGCGGCAAGCACTACTACTCTATCTGGCAGAAGATGGATAAGGACAACCTCTCCTTTGAAGATGTGTACGACATCCTTGGATTTCGTGTGATCGTGCCGACCGTTCGCGCCTGCTACGAATCTCTCGGTGTGGTGCATTCCGCGTGGAAACCGATCCCTGGCCGTTTCAAAGATTTCATCGCGATGCCGAAGCCCAACATGTATCAATCGCTGCACACCTCGGTGATCGGTCCTGAGGGGCAACGGATCGAGATTCAGATCCGCACCCCCGAGATGCACCGTATCGCTGAAGAGGGTATCGCGGCGCACTGGCGCTACAAAGAGGGCGATGGGGCGCCGGCCTTTGATCTTCAGTGGGTGAAGGAGCTCGTAGAGACCCAACAGTATCTGAAGAACCCAGATGAATTCCTGCAGTCTGTTAAAGGAGAGCTCTACCCAGAGGAGGTTTTTATCTTTACCCCTCGGGGAGATCTTATTCGGCTCGCGTATGGTGCTACACCGGTGGACTTCGCCTATGCCGTGCATACCGATGTCGGTCACCGAACGGTAGGAGCGCGTGTAAACGGGCAGATGGTGCCTCTCGACCACACCCTTTCTAACGGAGATACCGTTGAGGTTGTTACCTCAAAGACCCACGTGCCGAGCAAGGATTGGCTCCGATTTGTGAAGACCTCCAAAGCGAAGCAGCGGGTGCGGGCCTTCCTGAAAGCCGAGGAGCATGCTCGTTCGCTCGTACTGGGCATGGACCTCCTCACGAAAGATCTCCGTAAGGTAAAGCTCAGCCTTAAAAAGCTTGAGAAGGATGGAAGCCTTCAGAAGGTGGCTGAGGAGATGGGTCTCAAAGCCGTAGGTGATCTCTTCGCCGGTATCGGTTACGGAAAGATCAGCTCGGCGAAGGTCATCGCCAAGCTCCTCCCAGAGGACAACTCGGTTGTTGCAAAGCTTGAATCACAACCCTCTCCGCTTCAGAGGATCTTCCAGCGCGCTGCGGCGGTAAGCCGTGATCGTGTGGGTGTGCGGGTCTCTGGCCTTGACGACATCCTCGTTAGATTCGCGAAGTGTTGTGAGCCCCTTCCTGGCGATCGAATTGTTGGATTCATTACCCGTGGTCGTGGTGTTACGGTGCACAACGCCGAGTGTCCCTTTGTGTTAAGCAGCGATGTGATGCGTCAGATCGATGTTGAGTGGGACACAGGTGTGCGAGCGCCTCGTCGCGTCCGCATCACGGTGCACTCGCAGGATCAACTCGGCTTGCTCGCTTCGGTAACGCAAGCTATCACCACTATCGGCGTCAATATCGCTAGCGCTCAGATCAAGACAGAGCGTGGAAAAGCGGTCATTAGCTTCGAGCTCACGATCGCTGACGCACGGCAACTTCAGAAGATTAAGCGCGCCATCGAGATGGTTCCAGGCGTTATCAAAGTTGAGCGTGTGCGACACCTTTCCGGGCCCGGAGAGGTTGACTCTGAGCGGGAGGACGCGTGAGGTACCTAACCTGGCTGGTCATCTTCGTAGTGTGGGGGATGCTGGCGGGTGTATCTCTCGCGCAGGCTCCCGGTATTCCCTCTCGAACGGTAGAGGAGCAAAAGACGATAGACCTTTACAAACACGTCAATCGCGCGGTGGTGTTCATTACGACCCGCAGCTACGTTGTCGACCCCTTCACGTTCTTTGAGGATATCAAGCCTCAAGAGGGTACAGGAAGCGGTACTATTATCGATGCCGAAAAGAAGCTCGTGGTAACGAATCTGCACGTGGTGCAGGGAGCGCTGCAGTCGGGCGGTACGGTGGAGATCATGCTCTCATCGGGTGAAAGCAGTAAGGCCACCCTCGTTGGATACGATCAGGAGAACGACATCGCCGTGCTTAAACTATCGGATAAGGTCCCCGAGGTTGTAGCGGTTCCCTTCGGCGACTCTTCGAGACTTGAGATCGGGCAGCGTGTCTTTGCTATCGGTAATCCGTTCGGACTCTACCGAAGCTTGACCTCCGGTATCGTTTCGTCGCTCGATCGTACGATGAAGACCGGGAACGGAACGGCGCTTAGGGATCTGATTCAAACTGACGCCGCGATTAATCCGGGTAACTCAGGTGGACCGCTCCTCGATAGCGATGGACGGTTGATCGGTATCAACACCGCTATCTTGAGTCAGTCGGGGTCCTCGGCTGGTATCGGTTTCGCGGTACCTATCAACAACATTCGGCGTATTCTTCCCGAGCTTCTTTCAAGTGGTAAGGTGAGTCGTCCCCGTATGGGATGGCAGCTCGTTGATACCGACCAGGGGCCGATGGTTCTCCGGGTTGCGCCTGAGGGTGCCGCCGCAAACGCCGGGATCGCTCCGATCGAACGACCGCTTCCAACCAACGCCTTTGTCCGCGGGTATCGAGAGGATATCGAGAGTGCGGATCTGATCTATAAGGTCGACGGCTCAAAGGTTAAGAGCCGGGACGAGGTTGAGGACGCTATCCGTCGCTCCAACCGCTCACAAAGTGTTACGCTCGTCCTCCGAAAAGGTGGTATGTACGGGCGTGAGCGTGAAGTTAAGGTCGTTCCGAGGTGGGAATGAAGATTAGGGTACTCTCCGATGTTGTTATCAACCAGATCGCTGCTGGCGAGGTGGTTGAGCGTCCGGCTTCCGTGGTGCGAGAGCTCGTGGATAACGCCGTTGACGCGGGAGCGACCGATATCTTCATCGCCCTTGAGTCGGGCGGTCACAACCGAATTCGAATTCGTGACAACGGATGTGGGATGACCCGCGATGAGGCGCTGCTCGCCTTCGAGCGTCACGCGACCTCAAAGGTCACTACCATAGACGATCTCAACACCCTCACAACGATGGGGTTCCGTGGCGAGGCCCTCGCCTCAATCGCCGCCGTTTCAAAGATTAAGCTTACGACCCGTTCGCAGGAGGCCGGCCTCGGTACCGCGGTGACCTTTCGCGGAGGTAAGCTTGTTGATGTGCAATCCGTCGCCTGGAACGAGGGGACGGAGATGGAGGTTGAGCACCTCTTCTTTAACACTCCAGCTCGACGAAAGTTCCTCAAATCTCCACGATCTGAGGTTTCGCGAATCCGTTCGTGGGTTGCGCACTCAGCGCTCTCCCGTCCTCATGTGCGATATCGGTTGGTGTCGGACGGGGATGAGATTTTGAACCTTCCGATCGTTGAGTCTCTACAAGCTCGTGGCGCTCATGTGTTCCCCGGTGAGCTTACCCCAATTTCACTTCGAGAGGGTGGGGTGAAGGTGCAGGGTATGATCGGGCATCCCGGTCAGGCGCTCTCTGACGCCTCGGGCTTCGTTATCCTGATTAACGGGCGGCTCATATCGGATAAGATTATCCTTCGCGCCGCGCGCGAGGGGTACGATTCTATGCTTAAGGATCGGGAGTTCCCTATCGGGTATCTCTCACTCACCATGCCCCCTGAGTACGTTGACGTGAACGTGCATCCACAAAAGAGTGAGGTTCGATTTCGGCATCCGGACCAGGTGTTCGCCGTTGTTCGTGGCGCCGTTCTTGCCGGTGTTCGTTCTATTAAACGGCCGCTTATGTCCGCTCCGGCACCGGTGATGTCGGCTCAATCCGATGAGACGTCCGCTCCACCTCTTGAATTCCCTCGCGCAGCGTTCGTTGCGCCGGGTGTACCTACGTTGCAGGTAACAGCCCCGGTGCAACCGACGCCGGTATCTCGATTCGAGTGGCCGATCCCAGCACCGGTCGTTCAGGCTCCTGTCGTGGAAGCGGTCGCGCCGATAGGGACCACTTCGAACCTCGCTGAGGATCTCGCTCCAAAGACTTTCCAGCCCTCGTTCTTCGTTGCTTCCGTGCCACCACAGGGGTATGAGGGCGCGACGAAGGTCGCGGCCAACAGAGATTTTAGGTATCAGGATCTTCGCTATATCGGTCAGCTCCTCGGGTGCTACCTCGTGTGTGAGATCGATAATCGGGTCGTTGTAGTCGATATGCACGCCGCTCATGAGCGTGTGAATTACAATAAGATCCGTGAGGCCCGTGCGAGGCGGGCGCTTACCGTGCAGAAACTTCTTATTCCGGAGCGCGTTCGTTTGACCGCTGAGCAGGTCGTTGGTCTGCTTGAGCAGGAGAGCGCTCTCAAGGAGCTCGCCTTTGAGATAGTGCAGGTGGACGCTGAGACGGTTGAGGTGCACGGTGTACCAGGGGTGCTCTCGCACCTCGATGCTATTGGCGTTATCAAAGATATCGCGGCTGAGCCGGTTCTTGCCGGATGGCGTGAGCGCCTCGATGAGCGCATCGATCACCTCACCGCGCGCTTAGCGTGTCACGCGAGCGTGCGGGGAGGGGATCTTATTAACCGCTCCGAGGCCTACGCGCTTCTGCAACAACTCGACGCCGCCGAAACAGCGGGAGCGTGCCCGCACGGCCGACCTGTGGTGGCTGAGTTTTCTCGCGACGCCGTTGAACGTTGGTTCGGCAGGGATAGGTAATTCATGACCTCTACGCCGATCCAAGCGATCGCTGTGTGTGGGCCGACCGCATCGGGAAAGACGGCCCTTGGCATTAGTCTGGCGCGACAGCTCAGCGGCGAGGTTGTGAACGTCGATTCGGTGCAGGTGTATAAAGGCGCGGATATCGGCTCCGCTAAGGCGACCCTCGCTGAACGCCAAGGGGTCGCTCATCATCTCCTCGATGTCGTTGCTCCCGATGAGCCTATGAACGCTGGCGAATATCGAGAGCACGCCCTCGGGTGTCTTAGGGATATCTCCGGGCGCGGAAAGCTCCCTGTCCTCGTTGGTGGATCGGGGATGTATCTTACGATTCTGTTGCACGGTATCGCTGAGGTCCCCGCGACTCCACCGGAGGTTCGAGCGGCGGTCGCTGCCTTCCCTCGCCAGGAGCAGTATGAGGAGTTGCGTCGTGTGGACCCAACGACCGCCGAGCGGCTGCATGTGAACGATACGCAGCGGGTCTCGCGAGCGTTAGAGATCTTTCGAGTTACCGGAAAGAGGCCTTCTGAGTTTTTTGATCAGCATAAGTTTAGCTCGCGTGATGTCGCGGCGTTGATGATTGTGATCTGTCGGGAGCGTGACGAGCTGTACGAACGGATTAATCGCCGATCGAGCTTGATGCTCGACGCGGGACTGATTGAGGAGACGCGAGCTATTCTCTCTACATACGGTAAGGTCTCCGCGCTTGAGACGATCGGATACAAACAGGCGTGTGAGTACCTTGACGGTAAGCTCGCGCTTGAGCATGTCGCTGAAGAGATCTCCTTACATACCCGCCGCTTCGCGAAGCGACAGATGACCTTCCTACGAAATGAGCCGGGCAAGCGGGGCTGGGTCGTTCGACCCACGGCCGATGAACCGGCGCGTGAGATCGTTGGATTTACGACCGAATCAAAGCGCGCTCTGGCTGAGACCAAGGGGTTTCGAGCCATGGAGCTGACCGAGGGGGAGCTCGTCGCCCGGGTTCACGATCGCCTACGGACGCCGATGGAGCGGACGGAGGTGTGGTATGTGGCGGTGAGGCCTTAGCGCTTATTCCGAAATTCCGGGGGACGCGTCGAACCGGAGGGCCCGTGTCCTCACGGGCCGGAACTCTCGATGGAACATCCGTGCATACCCGGCCTGTCAGGAGACAGGCCCTCCGGTTCATCGCATGCCACGGATTGTCATATCCTCCAGTCAGTTTGGATCCGTGGTAACCTATTCTAATTGCATGGCATTTTGTACGGAATTATCCCCCCTTTGACCTACCCCCACCACCTATGGAATCATCACCCCGCATTAACGCGGATACTGGTATCCCTAGTAGTTTCAAGGTGTAAGACGTATGAGTCCAATTGAGCACCCACTCGATTTTGAGCGACCTTTGGTTGAGTTAGAGTATCAGCTTGAGCGCTTGAAGGATGAGCTGGCGAGCGGAAATGCTGCTCGCCGTGAAGAGTACGCTGCACTTGAAAGCAAGGTTTCTAAGATTCGAAAGGATATCTACGGTAAGCTTACCCCATACCAACGGGTGCAACTCTCGCGACACTTTGATCGCCCCTTCACCCTCGATTACATCAAGTTCATCTTCACAGATTTCGTAGAACTTCACGGTGACCGTGCCTTTCGAGATGATCCAGCCATCGTTGGTGGAACTGCTCGTTTAGGAGAGGTTCCTGTTATGATCGTGGGCCATCAACGTGGTCGTACCACCGCTGAGCGTCTCAAGCGTAACTTCGGGATGCCAAACCCCGAGGGGTATCGCAAAGCACTCCGTCTCTTCCACATGGCGGAGAAGTTCGGTTTGCCAGTTATCACCTTCATCGACACGCAGGGGGCGTTCCCAGGACTTGAGGCCGAGGAGCGAGGACAAGCTGAGGCTATCGCGCGGAATCTCTTAGAGCTCTCGGAGCTTACCGTGCCCGTTATTAGCGTTGTTATCGGTGAGGGTGGAAGCGGAGGGGCGCTCGCCCTTGGTGTGGCCGATCGCATCCTCATGATGGAGAACGCATGCTACTCAGTTATTACCCCAGAAGGGTGTGCGTCGATCTTGTGGCACTCTGCTGAGACCGCGGCCGTTTCGCCAGAGCAGGCCGCGATGGCCGCTGAAGCGCTTAACTTGACCGCTAAGGATCTCAAGCGTCTTAACCTGATCGATGATATCGTCGCTGAGCCTGCGGGTGGGGCACACAGTAACCACAAGGAGGCCGCTGAGATCTTACGAGGAGCACTCGTGAAGACCCTTGAGCCCCTCGCGAAGCTTAAGGTGAAGGAGTTGACGGCGCAGCGGTACGAGAAGTTTCGCCGCATCGGAGCTTTCCACGGAGATAACTAAGAAGGGGGGCGGATCGCCCGCTTGTCCGGCGTGTTGCATAAGGTGGTGGTGAGGAGTAGTCTCACTCCACTGTAAAACGGCGGTAAAAACGTAAACGGAAGAACTGGAAAAAAGAAAAGATGTCAAAGGACGCGATCGAGCTTAACGGAGTGGTAAAGGAGTGCTTCCCCAACGCATTCCGTGTGCAGTGTGATAACGGACATGAGGTGCTTGCCCACCTCGCTGGCAAGATGCGCAAGTTCTACATCCGCGTACTTCCTGGTGACAAAGTTGTTGTCGAGATCTCCCCGTATGACCTTTCGAAGGGCCGCATCGTTCGACGTCTCGTCGAGGGCCGTGGTGGTCCGAAGCCTGGAGAGTCGACGCCGGCGTAAGGGGCCTCGGCTCAACACTGGTTGCCCGCAATCTGAGCGCGCGAGTAAGCCCTGGCTTCTCGCGCGCTCTTTGTTTTTGCACAGGGAATCGGGCGAGGCCAAAACCCCGATTGCCTTCCCCGGTCTATGGGCTATAACTGAGCCCGAAGCTTATGAAAAAGTACCTCTCGATACTGTGCCTCTCGTTCTCTCTCCTCGGTTGTGGTGGGGGACATTCCCCCGATTTCGCTGGCGTTTGGGACGGCTCCTTTACCTCCCTGCAGAACGACTGCCCGTTCGCGTTGAGCTCTAATATTAACCCGCTCTTTCCGATGGCCGTGTCGGTCGACAACGGGGTCTACACCGTGGTGAACGTCAGAGGTGAGGTTGCTACCGGTGGTCAGGGGCAGGGGGAGGATATCAGCTTCCTCGCGCAAGCTCCTATATTCGGTAACTATGGTTCGATCGCCCCCTACACCTGTGGGGGCGTTGTAGCGGGTATCGGATTTCTCACTAATGGTGATACCAAAGCCCAAGTCACAATGACCTATCAGTTCACGAACTGCACCGCTCCGGGGACTAACTATACTTCAGATAATCCCTTGTCATGTGGTGCGGTATACTTTGGTGACGCGACGAAAAACTAGCTACCGACCGCATGTGCACTGATGCACATGCCGTATGCGTTATTGGCATCACCTCATAACAGCTTGCCTCACGTTCTTTTGCCAAGCTCAAAGAGAAGGCCGAACGGATAAATGCCGGAATCGTGTCCATCTCCCCACCGCATCCCGAGTGCGTACTGCCCGACCACCCAGATCTCTTTAAGATCGAGCTCTTCCTCAATCGTGTTCTGAATCACCGTGAGGCCGCGCTTCTTGGTTGTGAGAGGCTTCGAGTGAGAGGTGTCTCCTCGTTGCTCCTTGCAGGCGGCGCAGGGGCACTCGCGCCGAAGAAGCTCGGTCGATATCTGGCTCGTTGTGCCATCTCGCCATGTTATAGAAAGACCGTTCTGCGCGTCCCGTGTAATCTCGGTTGGCATCTGGCTCATAGCGTCACGCAAAAAAAGTGTTGTCTCAATACTCTGAGGAGCTATGATAACACTTTCAAAGTTCCGTTCTAGCTCTAGGTCGATCGGAATACGTACTAATAAGGATTTGTAGGATAAGGATACACTATGGGAAGAGGTGATGGTCGCTCTCGTAAAGGCAAGATCTTCAAGGGGTCGTACGGCATTACCCGTACTCACAAGGTGAAGAAGGCTGCTCCAACTGGTAAGGCTTCGGCACCCAAGGCAACAGGGGCTAAGAAGGCTCCAGCAACGAAGAAGGCTAAGTAAGCTTTCTTCGTACGGGCTTTGCTTTCGTACCCATCTCCGATGTGTTCCGTAGCAAGCTCACGTGAAAGACCGGGCGCACCGAGAAGGTGTGGCCCGGTCTTTTTCACATGATCCGTGTGTAATTGACCCTTATTGAGCGGGGGTGAGTAGCTCCGCTTTGTGGTCGGAATAATATTTAAAGAGTTTGGTCTCTACGTCCCGAGCTGCGTAGCGGCTGTATTTCTTCGAGATGCGAGCGGCTTTCGGATTCATTGGTCCCTGATCGGGGTGTGAGAGCTGCGAGGTCGCAGGATTCTCCAGCATCGCCTTCCATGTCTCATCAATGATGCGAGCTGGATCGCTTGAGCCGACCTGGTCGAGGGAGGCTATGATGGCAGCGACGTTCGGGGGCTTTGCGAATTCAAGGGTGCGGTAGAGGCCAAAGGAGCGTGCTCGCTCGTTCGTTTCATAGATCGCAAGGAAGGTCATTTTCTCTGGGGAGGTCGGCGTCGTCAACATCGACTGCTCGATGTTGATAAGGCGCTCTCGGGTGCCACCGAGCGCTTCATAGGCATGAAAGAGTTGGGCCTTGCGTTCTTTGTCGGCGACCTTGATTCGGTATCCAGCCACGCTCGCGGTGATCCCGGAGGCAAGGAGCAGAACGATCATGAAAACGATGGCTGACCAGTTCTCCTTGAGAGGGGACTTACCTGGGGCCGCCGTGGGGTCTGTGGGGGGCGTGGTGTGCATAACGATAACCCTTGTGATTACTACGGCGCAGTCGTTCGGAGTCGGGCTGAGCTGAAGAGAGCGTCGATCTCTCGCTCAATCGTTGCAACGCGTTGCTCCTCTTCTGGACTTCCGCCCTGAGACCTCCAGCATGCGGCGAGTGCCGACTTGTAGGTCGTGAGGGTGGTGAGGATTTGGGACTTGGTGGTGGGGTCTATGCACTCGGTGCCTGCGTACCGAAGAACATCCCTGTATCGCTTCTGTTTCGCCGCAAGCCGTGGTAACTCCATACCGGTAGTCCTTGAAAAGTTTGACTGTCGGGATGATAGTCAATCCGCTCGCTTCGGGAAACCCCGAGGTCGCAGGAAGGAGAGATGGATCAGGTATGACCACGAGATCGAAAAAGGGAAGCAAGGGAAGGGGGTTGACCGCGGTATTTCCCGGTTCCTTTGACCCGTTCACTAATGGGCACGCGGATATCGTTGAGCGGTCCCTTGAGATCTTCGACCGGATTATTATCGGTATCCTTCATAATCCCTCGAAGAATCATCTCTTTTCACAGGAGGAACGGGTCGCTCTCATCTCGAGGCAGTTCGCTCGATATGGGGAACGGGTCTCTGTGGTGAGCTTCTCTGGCCTCCTCGTTGAGTTCGTTGAGAGCACTAAGAGTAGGGTTGTAATCCGTGGTCTTCGAGCAGTCTCTGACTATGACTACGAAGCGCAGATGGCGCTGGTGAATCGGCGGCTATCGCCCCGCATCGAAACTCTCTTCCTAACCGCCCGTGAGGAGCACTCCTACATCAGCTCAACGGTAGTCAAACAGGTTGCGCTCCTCGGTGGAGATGTCTCCGATATGGTTCCGCCGGTCATCGCCTCGGCCCTTACACGAAAGTACAGGGCTGGCCAAAAAAAGGGCTAAGGCAGCGAGCTCTCGAGGTGCTTCGTCTCGCGCGGTTTGCAAGTAAAGTAGCGTTAATTTAATGGCTTAGGTGCCTCACCCCTCAGTGAGAGCCCACCTTGAGTTGGACCCGATAGCCGTTTATAGTACCGGGGCACGGAATCGAGGGGATAACCCTTCAGTCCCGTTACGTAATCAGCCAAGGCTCGCTCGCTAGTGGGCTTTAGCGTGATTGGATGTGGTGTGACACATCCTCGCTTCGTCTCGCACAAGGCGCCTACCCAATCTCGGTTGTTTGAGGTGATAGGAGAGTATCTCCACGAGGGAGCGGATTCATTTGAACCAAAGGACAGTAAAGATTATGGCAAAGCAGCGAACCCTCTCTATCATCAAGCCTGACGCGACAGCTCGCAACCTCGTAGGAAAGATCCTGGCACACTTCGAAGACGCTGGTCTCACGATCGTAGCGGCTAAGATGGTCACCCTTAGTCCCGAGCAGGCTGGTGAGTTCTACGCTATCCACAGAGAGCGTCCGTTCTTCGGTGAGCTCGTTGATTACATGTGCTCCGGTCGTGTGCTCGTTTCCGTTCTTGAGGGCGATGACGCTGTTAACCTTAACCGCAAGCTCATGGGCGCTACCGATCCAAAGAAGGCTGACCCAGGAACTATTCGCAACCTCTACGCTGAGAGCATCGCGGCTAACGCTGTGCACGGCTCCGACAGCCCTGAGAACGCCGTGACTGAGATTAAGCTCTTCTTCCCTGAGTTGAAGTAGCCGTTTTGTTCTAACGAGGTGGTGTTGTGACAGCGGCCAGCAAGGATTTCTTTAATTATAGCTACTCCGAACTGGTCGAACTCCTTGAGAAGGAGTACGGCGCCACCCGTTTTCGGGCAACGCAGCTTTTCGAATGGGTGTATCGGCGTGGAGTGACTGATTTCGATCAGATGACCAACATCAGCCGCGCGCTTCGCGATAAGCTGGCTCAAGACTTCTTCTTTCCGGTAGCGCGAATTCACGACCGGCAGATAAGCTCCGATGGAACGCGGAAGTACCTCTTCGAAGTTGAAGGGGGAGATCTCGTTGAGTCGGTTATGATTAAGCAGCCGAATCGAATGACCCTCTGCGTCTCATCGCAGGTTGGATGCGCGATGGCGTGCCGCTTCTGCCGGACGGGAACGATGGGACTTAAGCGAAGCCTCTCGACATCCGAGATTATTCGCCAGGTTCGTGGTGTCATCGAAGACGCCAAGAGCTTCGGTGACAGGTTCTCGAATATCGTCTTTATGGGTATGGGCGAACCGCTCCATAACTTTGATGGTGTGACCCGTGCCGTGAAGTTGCTCACTGATCCTGTTGGATTCGCAATGTCGCCGCGAAAGGTTACCGTTTCAACGGTGGGTCTCGTTCCCGCGATTCTCAAGCTCGCCGCGAGCGATGTCAGTGTAAGCCTTGCCGTGTCGCTTAACGCCACAACCGACGAGATTCGCTCTCAGATCATGCCGATAAACGATCGGTTTCCGATTAGTGAACTTCTCGATGCTGTGAAAGCGTTCCCGGTTGGGCCTCGCAAGAAGGTCACGATCGAGTACGTAATGCTCGGTGGTCTCAACGACACTGAGGAGGATATGAAGCGACTCGCTAAGATGATGCGCGGCTTGCCAGTTAAGATAAATCTTATACCGTACAACGATAACGCTGGCCTTGGATTCAACACACCACCGAAAGAGTGGGTGCATCACTGGCAGCGTTACATGAATACCCAGGGCCATCAGGCCTTCATCCGTTGGTCGAAGGGGCAGGATATCGCTGCAGCGTGCGGCCAGTTGGCTACGCAGTCACGTAAGCAGCCTCGACTTCCTGTTCTCGACCAAAAGGCGGCCTAAGAGGGTTCCCACTTGAAAAGAGATATCCTTCTCATACCCAAAGGTTTTTTTGGTGACATCCTTCTCATGACGCCGGCGATAGCGGCGTTATCTCGCTCCCAACCCAACTCTTCAATCACGGTGTTGTGTACCCCAGCGACTGCTGAATTTGTTCGGCGAGACCCCCTCGTGAATGACGTAATCGTGTATGACCGACGAAAGGAGCACAGGGGGTTCGCTGGCTTGCGCGCCTTCGCGGCGGCGGTGAAGGCCCGAAACTTCGATGTCGCCTATTCGTTTCACACCTCTCCTCGAACAGCGCTTCTTCTCAAGCTCGCGGGAATACCCGAGCGGGTGGGATACTCGGACGCGTCGCTCGGATTTCTGTATACCGAGCGTGTCGCGAAGGATGCAGGTGTGCACGACGTGCTTCGGACCGTCGATCTCATAAAGGGAGAGCTCGACGACGTGACCAGGCATCAGTTCGAACGTCTGCGTGAGTCACCCGATGAACATGCGCCGTGGGCAGATATTCGGGTACCGGAGAGTGGTGGAAACGGTCTGTCGGAGGGCGTGCGTGGTCTCGTCGAAGGGGGAGAGCCCTACGTTGTTCTCTCGCCCGGCAGCGCTTGGCCAACGAAGCAATGGGATGCTGAGGGATTTCGAGGCGTGGCGAAGCGGTATCACGAGCGTGATGTTCGAGTGGTCGTCGTCGGTGCCAAGGCAGATGTGCCGACCGCGCGTCGTGTGACCGAGGGGCTGGATGTTGAGGACCTCTGCGGCGAGACCTCCCTCGAGGAGTTGATCGGTATCATTCGTGGAGCTTCGTGTGTCGTGTGTAACGATAGCCTCGCGCTCCATATCTGCTCCGCGACCAAGACCCCCGTCGTTGTGGTTTTCTGCGCGACCTCCCCTCGATTCGGATTCGGTCCATGGCGCAATCGATCGACGATTCTCGAAAAGAGCGACCTCTTTTGCAAGCCGTGTCACCGGCATGGGAGTCGGTCGTGCCCAACAGGGACCCGTCTGTGCATGACGGGAGTTTCCGCAACGGAAGTAGTTTGCGCCGTTGATCAATTTCTGGGAGAAAGGGAGGGCGGCCGACAGGCGCGCTACCTTCCGGTAGTAGAGTCATAAGATCATGGAAGCCATGGACACAGAGAGAGCTAACGTAACGCCGATGAGCCAACTAGTTCGCGGTCCATACCTGGTCGGTGGACGGGAGCATCTCTCAGAAGAGATCGCGACCCGGATCGTTCAGTTAATGCGAAATGTCCCCGAGGGTGCACCCCGCGGTGTGCTGGCGGGAAGGGGATATACCGGTATTCAAAACCTAGAGGGGCTCGGGCCGGTATTTGTGAAGCAGTACGCGCATGGTGGATTGCTTCGGCATCTTACCGGAGGAAGTTTCCTCTGTGTCGGACCTTCCCGCTCGTTGCAAGAGTTTCTGATGCTTGAGCGGGTACGAGAGATCGGGATCAACGCTCCGCAACCGATGATCTTTGTGAACAAGGGGTCGTTCTTTTATAGTACGTGGCTCTTCATGGAGGAGATCGTCAACTCTCGAAACCTCGCGGAAGTAAGCAGGAGTAGTAATGCAGAGGATGCCGACGTTCTTCACGACGCGATGACGAAACTCGGAGAGCAGGTGTTATCCCTGATCCAGCACAAGATCTTTCATGTTGATCTCCATCCCGGAAACGTTCTTGTTCAGGGGGATGGAAGGGTCTTTATCGTTGACTTCGACAAGGCGCGTGAGTTCAAGGGAGGCACCGATCGGTTGCGTGAGCTGTACCTCCGTCGATGGCGACGCGCGGTAATAAAGCATAAGCTCTCGCCGGTTCTTACGGAGGTTATGTCACTCACCCTTCGGAGCTATCATGAGTGAGGAATCCCCTCCGCGTGGACGTCGCATACTTGTGATCCTTCTCGGGGCTCTGGGGGATGTCGTTCGGGGTCTCGCCGTTGTAAACGCGATCAAGCGAAGCGATCCCTCCTGTCATCTTACATGGCTCGTTGAGCCCGCGAGTTCGGGTGTGGTCTCACTCCATCCCGGGGTGGACGAGGTGATCGTCTTTCAGCGAAAACAGGGAGTGCGGGGTGTGTTGGCGCTCCGTACGGCGCTCACCGCGCGGACGTTTGACGTGACGCTCGACCTGCAGCGACACTTAAAGAGCGGTTTCTTCTCGTGGCTTTCACGCGCTCCCCGTCGGATTGGGTTTCATCCTGACGATACGAAGGAGGGCAACTGGTTCTTCAACACCTCCTACATCGAGTCCCGCGGTGACAGCTCTTCAAAGATCGATCACTACCTCAGCTTTGTGAGGGCGCTTGGTTTTACTCCTCCGGATACTGTTGACGCCGGATTGTCTCATATCACCCTTTCATCTATTGGTGGTGAGTGGGCAACGACCCTTGAGCGGCCGTATATAGGTTTGATCCTAGGGTCCTCGCGGTACTCGAAGGATTGGCCGATTGAGGGGTATCAGGGGCTTCTTGAGCGATTCTCCGCGCCCGGTATCGAAACGGTGGTGCTGCTTGGTGATGGCTCAAAATTAGAGATGGCTCGGCAGCTTGAGGGCGTTCCCTCACCGGTGCGTATCGTGAACGCGGTCGGGAAAACGAATCTTCGGGAGTTGGTTGGGATTATTCATGGGGCGAAAGCGTGTGTCGGGCCTGACTCTGGTCCGGGGCATATCGCCGGAGCGCTGGGGGTTCCGCACGTAACCCTCTTTGGACCCACTCCGGCGGGTCGTAACGCCCCGCGTGGCAGTGAGGCGCTCTCGGTTGTGAGCGCGATTGGATGCTCGCCGTGTCGACGACGGGTGTGTCCGGGGCTTGATAAGCTCTGCATGCGGTTGATAAGTCCTGAA
>Ga0214921_10004594_pt1 | contig 20191 bp, 17 predicted proteins | sample LL1505_MetaG_FD_177992 | JGI IMG/M metagenome (GOLD analysis project Ga0214921, IMG submission 177992) | Freshwater microbial communities from Lake Lanier, Atlanta, Georgia, United States - LL-1505 | ecosystem: Environmental > Aquatic > Freshwater > Lake | place: USA: Georgia | collected...
AGATATTTATATAGTTTTTTTATAAAAGAATATAATTAAAATATTTTATAAATTAATAATTTATAAAAAACTGAGATTTTTAAACTTTCTTACCTGTAATTTACAATTATAATTTTTAATATGACTAAATAATCGATATATTATCTGTAATCCTAATATAACATATTCAGAACCGCTATATATTTTAGATTTTGATATATTCTCTATAATAGTTTCATTTGAATTTATTTTTAGATATAAATGTTTAAAATCAGTTCTATCATTATTAACAGTATATAAATAATAAATATTATTACCTTTATCTTCATACATAAATTCTATAGGATGTCTTAATTTTGAGTTTTTATCTATTATAGGTCCTAATATAATATTTTTACCTATTTCTAATAAAAATATTTGTGAAGTATTCCATGGATCTAATAATAAAACATTCATTTATATTTAAATTATAATATTTTTAATATAATTTTTTATAATAAATATTTTTTATTATCAATTCTTAATACAATACTTAATTAAATGCTCAATACAATACTTAATTAAATGCTCAATACTCAATACAATTCATTCAAAGCGTCAAATTCAATATTATATTCATTGCAAATTGACATTAAACGCCTTGGATGAAATACTTTCAAAACAAGTTCTTCTTTAAATCCATTTAATTCTATTCTTTTTTTCATTTCAACGTAATCATATGTGAATATACTCGGATTTCCCACAAAGAAATTCATATTAATTTTTATTATATTTTGTTTTAAAATATGAATAGCATTTTTATTTGTTGATAAAATGCTCCAATTTACTTTATGCAAATTATTTTCCAAAATATGAATTGCATTAGGATTTCCAGATAAAATGCACCAATCAACTTTATCAAGATTTTGTTCTATAATATGAATTGCATTAATATTTCCTGATATAGGATGCCAATCAACTTTATCTAAGTTTTGTTCTAAAATATGAATGGCGTTTGGATTTGTCGATAAAACTGTCCAAACAACTTTATCTAAATTTTGTTCTAAAAGATGAATGGCGTTTGGATTTGCTGATAAACCCATCCAATCAACTTTATCCAAATTTTGTTCTAAAATATGAATGGCATTTAAATTTGAAGATAAGAAAAACCAATTAACTTTATCTAAATTTTTCTCTAAAATATAAATAGCAGATGGATTTGCTGATAGAATGTTCCAATCAACTTTGTCCAAATTTTTGTTTATAATCCTCATAGCATGCGGGTTTGCGCATAAAGAAGACCAACTCGAAAAATTAGACCAACCAACGGTTTCCATTATTTTTTCTAAAATATCAATTGCATCTGGATTATTATTTCGTGATAAATGATTTATATTAATTTTATCTAAATTTTGTTCTAAAATGCAAATTGCATTAGGATTTTTTGATAGACCATACCAATTCAATTTGTAAATTAAATTACGAATGGGAAGTGAATATATGATATCAGACATTTTATTTAATACAGTCCAAATAATAAAATCATATAGACACATACCTATTCTGTTAATTAAATTTTCAACAGAACCGTTTAATTTATTATTTTCATTTATTATATTTGGGAATTTTTTAAAAACTTCCTTAAAAAGAATATTATACAAACGTGTTATTCTTAAAATTTCTGTTTCATCATCTATTGGTTTTTCATTAAATATAAAGTCGTATGAATAACAAACTTCATTAAATGGTATCCAATCAAACAATTTATAGATAGGTTTCATTTTTATTTATATTAAGTATTTATATGAAGTATTTATATTAAGTATTTATATTAAGTATTTATATATAGTATTTTGTTATAATTTTTGAATAATTTATATAATTATATGTAAAATAATTCATTTTTTAATTCAAGCTGTTATAAATAAGATTAATAAATCTATATTTGAAATAATTGAATAAAATCAATTTAATCAATAAAATAGTAATTTTATTAAAGTTGAAAATTTAATGTTATACTCTTTAAGAATCCATTTTAATCGGTCTGGATGAAGAGCGGTTGATGCAATTTCTTCATATAAAGTATGGTAAAATACTACTGATATTAATTCAGCTTTTAACCCAGAACGGTGCATTCTGTAAAATAATTTTTCTCTAAGACAATTAAATCCTAAACGAAATTTATGGCACATCCTAGTTATACGCCATGGATGAAGAGCAATTGATATAATTTGTTGTTTTAATCCACTTTTTTCCATTCTCTCTTTCAACCCGTCATAGTTATAGACGAATTTTTTATCAAATGTAAAATCTATCGAATTTAAAATACATTTAAACTCGAATTTTGTAAAAAACTTCAAAATTCCTACGGCTTTTGTAGAAAAAATTCGCATGGTCTTTGAGGTAGGTCTACGTGCCAGTGCCAGTGACCAATCAATCCTTTCAAGAATTTCATTGTAATTAGATGTTTTTTCATGAGTAGTTTGTTCAGGAGTAGTTTGTTCAGGAATAATATTTTCATCTGTTTCTATTACATTATATCTAAAATGATATGTAAAATCTAGACAAAAACTTGATAAAAACAAATTCTTGTATTTTGGATCATAATTGTATTGTACTTTATCTGGTATATCGACTTTTGGACGATGAGGAGATGAGTATGGCATAGGATTAAGATTAATCTTTACAATTTTATTTTCTTCCGTCATTTTTGAATTTTCTTCCGTCATTTTTGAGATAGTTACATAAGACTCTTAATAATATTAAAAAATTATTATAATGCATTTCAATCTTTTAAACCTATCAATTTTTATATTAAATTAAAATTATAAAAATATATCATAAACTTAAGCCTTTACCTAAATAATATTTAAAATCGTGCACCATTCGCACAATTCTTTAAGTAATATTATAAAATGTTTATAATAAAGGTTTAATATAGTAAATTCATTAAAGTTGAAAAATCAATTTCATACTCTTCAATAATCCACTCCAAATGAAAGAGCGGTATATCCAATTTCTACATCTAAAGAATGGTAAAATACTACTGATATTAATTCAGCTTTTAACCCAGAACTGTGCATTCTGTAAAATAATTTTTCTCTAAGACAATTAAATCCTAAATGAAATTTATGGCACATCCTAGTTATACGCCATGGATGAAGAGCAATTGATATAATTTGTTGTTTTAATCCACTTTTTTCCATTCTCTCTTTCAACCCGTCATAGTTATAGACTGGTTTTTCATTATTAAAATAGATTGAAGAAGAGTTTAAAATACACTCAAAACTGGGTTTGTTAACATTGGAAATAATTGATCTAATATCGGGATGACTAGAAAAAAATTGTGACCAATCATCATCATCTAGAGAGTTATAGTCACCTATAGAATTAAATTGTGACCAATCAACATCATCTAGAGAGTTATAGTCACCTATAGAATTAAATTGTGACCAATCAACATCATCTAGAGAGTTATAGTCACCTATTTCTTTAGGTGTAAGATTTTTATATGATTTTCTTACATCATATCTAAAATCTACATTTGAATAACTTAACAAAAATTTATCGTATTCTGGATCATATTTGTATTGTTTTTCATAATAGACTTTTGGACGATGAGGAGATGCATATGGATTAGGCTTAGGCTTAATTACAGTTTTAACTTTTTCTATATTATATTCTTCTATCATTTTTGAGTTTTCTTCCGTCATTTTTGAGATAGTTACATATGACTTTAGAATTATAATATTAAATAATTATTATAATGCCTTCAAGCTTTTAAACCAATCAATTTTTATATTAAATTAAAATTATAAAAATTGATAAAAATATATCATAAACTTCATTAAATAATTAATATATTATTAATATCATGGATTTATACTCAAAATGCCGATTGAACATAATGCATTGATAAAATATAAATTCTTAAATACAAACAATAATACAAACAATAATACAAACAATAATACAAACAATAATACAATACGTATTTTAATTGATATAATTGATGAAGAAACGGGAACAAGGGTTCAATGCCCAAAATGTTTAATTCTAAAATCAAAATCAGTACCGACTGCCTATACATTAAATAAAAATAATTTTATATGTGATTTTTATGATGTTAAAACAAAAACGCACATAAATGTATATTACCGTGAATTAGATGATAATCAAGATGAGGATGACATAAGTCTTCTAAAAGAATACGTTGTGGTAAAAATAGACCCGAATGGTATATGTAAATATTTTTTATATTATCAAGAATAAAATTAAAAATTGATTGTAATTATTTTAGAGCAGTGCGTATTTTAAATGCCAGTTTATTTTTTATAAATTTTAGGTTTTTTATGTTTAGTTGATATATGACTTGATTTTGTATTTTTATAAATATCTTTTTTATAAGCATAAATAAAGTAATTTTTATAATGTTTTTCTTTTATTTTGTTTATTGAATTATTTAGACTTTCTTTTAATTTTATTAAATTTTTTGGTTTATCTAATTTAATATAATGTTTTAGTTGATTAAACCATTGTTCTATACAGTTTAAACGTGGATGATATGGACATGTATATAATAAAAAATTACCACTGTCTTTTATAATTTTTTTAGTTTCTTCTTTTTTATGAATTTGTCCATTATCTAATATAAATAATTTATTTTTTACTTTATCACATATTTCTTTTAAAAATATATTAAAACGTTCAGCATTTACTGAACCTTCGTCATATAATTTACTATTTATACATTCTTTATTTGTTATTGCACTAATATAAGAATATTTCTTAAAAACTGAATTATCATCTGTTTTTATTATACATCTATCTCCTAATGCACTTCTACAATAATTATATTTTAAAGAAGTACTTAATGATGATTCATCTATACATATTATATCATCTAAATTAAATTTTTTAATTACATTAAAGAAAGCTTTTAATTCTTCTTTTTCATTTCTATCTTTACCTCTATATGTTTTAGGGAAATGTTCAAAAGTTGCTCTTTTACGAGTAATATTATTATCTCTTATAATATTTGATAAATATTGTCTGCATATTGATAAATCTGTAAATTTATTATGTAGTTTTTGATGTAATAATTGCATATGTATATCACTATTGTTTTTTAATTCATCTTTTATAAAATTAATATGTATTTGTTTTATTTTATAAGAACCTTTTTCTCTTTCTTTTCTGTCTAAATTTTTAATTTTATCATATTTCAAAACCCATCTTTTTAAACTTCTATGAGAACATTCAAAAATATCACAAACTTTTTTAAAATTTTTAATTTTATTATAATATAAAACTGCTTTTAATTTTAAATCTGAAGAAAATTGTTTTACCATAATATTTAATTAATAATTAGAAAATAATTAAAAATCATTGAATATATCATATTCATTATTTTTACAAATAAAAATATTTTGTATAATTTTATTTTCTATAATTTTTTGAATTGCATGATTAATTTTATCAATCCAATCAAAAGTATCATAAAATACATCTTCTTGTAAAATACGAATAATTGAATAATTATTATCATTAGCACATTTCATTTTAAATTTATCTCTATGTTGATTTTCTTCAGGAGACTTCCAATTAGAAACTTGTTGAAAATGTTGTCTTCCATCAAGTTCAATAATAATTTTATATTCTTCAATACAAAAATCAAATGGTAAATAATTTATATTTTTACACCATTCTACTTTATATTGTTTAATTAATTCTGGATAAATTAATACTAATTTTTCAAAAAGTTTTTGTTCAGTTTTATTAATATTACATGAACACCATGCATTATGTATTCCAATATTTGCTAATCTTGATATATATTCATTATTACAAATATTACAATTAAATATTATTTTTTTATCAGAACCTTTACAAATTTGTATTGGTTTTAATTCATTTTTATCACTCCAATAAATTGATTTCTCATGCGATGCAAATGATTTATCAAAACAATCTTTACAATCATTATTATTACATAATTTAAATCCATTGCAATAAAAACACCATCCGCCATTTGAAATATGAGATAATGCTTGTTCAAATTCATGATTACATTTATTGCAATTAAAAATTATTTTTTGATTTGAACCACTGCAAATTTGTCTTGGTTTTAATTCATTTTTATCACTCCAATATTTACTTTTTTCATGACTAGCAAATGAATTTTTAAAACATAATATACAATTATTATTATCACATAATTTCTGTGTAGGATTACAACAATATGGACACCAACCGTTTTGTTCGCTTGTAATTGAACATATATTTTTATTAAATTTATGATTGCATTTATTGCAGTTAAATAAATATTTAAAAGAAGTATGTTTAAAAACTTGCCTAGGTTTTAATTCATTTATATCACTCCAATATTTACTTTTTTCATGACTAGCAAATGAATTTTCAAAACATAATATACAATTATTATTATCACATAATTTCTGTGTAGGATTACAACAATATGGACACCAACTATTTCCATTTGAAATATTATTTAATGATTTTTCAATTAAATGACCACAATCACAATTAAATAAAAAATTACTATTAGAATATTTAAAAACTTGTCTTGGCAATAATTCATTTTTATCACTCCAATATTTAGATTTTTCATGAGTTGCAAATGATTTTTCATAACATTCTATACATTCAATATTATCACATAATTTTTGACTACAACAATAAGAACACCATCCACCATTTGAAATTTGAGATATAGTTGATTCAAATTCATGATTACATTTATTACAATTGAATATTATTTTTTGATTAGAATATTTAAAAACTTGTCTTGGCAATAATTCATTTTTATCACTCCAATATTTAGATTTTTCAAATGAAGCAAATGATTTTTCAAAACATAAATTACAATTATTATTTTCACATAATATTTTTGATGGTATAGCACAATATGGACACCATACTCCATCTGTTATAGATTTTATTCTTGTTTCAAATGAATGATTACAAATATCACAATCAAAAATTATTTTTCTATCACCATTTTTTAATATAAATTCTGGTTTTTCAATATTTTTATTACTATAATATTTAACCTTTTCAATATTTGAAGCAAAACTTTTTTCAAAACAACTTATACATTCTGTTTTACCACATAATTTTTTTTGAGGAATACAACAATATGGACACCATCTTCCTATTGATAATTTATTTATTGATATATTAAATTCATGATTACAAATATTACAATTAAATAAAAATTTATCATGTGTACCCAATGGAATATAATGGATATTTATTAAATTACCATTTTTATCTAAGTTTTTATCACTAAAATATTTTGATTTTTCATGACATGCAAGACTATTTTCAAATAATATTAATTTATTATTTTCTCGTTTTGTATTGGATAATTTAATACTCTTATTATTGGAAGTACAAATATCACAATATGCCCCACTATCTATCATTAATCGAAATGTTTTATTAAAAATATTATTACATTTATCATAATTTATACAGTTTCCATTAATAATACTGTCTCTATTTACTTTTTTTGTTGTATAACATTCTAATAAAATAATATTATTATTTTTACAATATTTTATTAAAGAAGTATTAGTATAATTAAATTTTATATTTTTATTTATTTTATTACATTCTGGACAAAATTGATTTAAGTATGTTATATTTGATAATCTACTACATTCAAATAAATGTTTATATTCACATTCAAACCAATATTTTTTTTTACTTGCTTTAGATACCTGATATGGTTTTAATTCATTTTTATCACTCCAATATTTACTTTTTTCATGAGACGCAAATGATTTTTCAAAAGGTATTTCTTTACTCATTTTTATTATTAAAAAATTATATATTTTATATATTTAATTATTTTTAAATTTAAAAATAATCAATTTTTATAATAAACAATTTATATAAAAAAATATTTATAATATTTTATAAATATAATGGAAGAAACTATTAATTATAAAGAACTTTATAATAAATTATTAATTGAATACCATGAATTAAAAAAAAAACTTAAAAGTTATACTGCACCTAAAAGAAGTAAAACTTTTTATGAAAATCATAAAGACGAAATTATACAAAAAGTTAAAGAATATAAAGAAAAAACTGGATATAAAAGTCCAAGAACTCCTGAACAAACTAAAGAATACAATAAAAGAGCATATGAAAAAAGAAAACTTAAAAAATTATTAGAAAATTAAATTTTAATTAATATTTATTTTATTATTAATTTAATACGTTTAAAAGTATTTAAAGATATAATACATATATTATATATAACTAAAATATGAAAAAAAAGAAATCAAAAAATAAGTTTTTAGATAATAATTTATATGGTAATAATGAACAAATTTATAAAGTTATTAAAGTTCCATTAAAATCTGTTTTGAAAAATAAAAATTATGATAAAATTCAACCTATTATTGAAAATACTGTTAAAGAAATTAATCAATTAGTTATACTTGGATATCAATTTCTTAAATTATATTTATTAGATAGATTTAATAACAACCAAGAATTTCCTAAAATTAATAAAATATTTATATTAGACATATTAAAAACTATTGGATTTAATGATACTACTAGAGGTAAAAGTACTAATATTGATAAAATTAAAAATAAATCTTCTAAAGATGATTTGAAAATATTTTATCATAATGTTTTTTATAAATTAGTTGATATTAAACCTAATATTACAAATAAATCTCATATTTTAGAACAAACTGCTAAAGAAATGATTACTTGTATTAATAATAATATTTCTATACATTTTATTAAACATTTGTCTAAGTATATTAATGAATTATTTAAAAATCCTATTTCAAAGGAAATTAAAGAAAATTATAAAGATAAAAAAATTAGAAAGGAAATGTATAAACAATTAAATTTAGAAATTAAGCAATTAAAAAATGATTTATTTAACGATAAAATAGAAGAATCTAATATTAAATATCATCAATGGATAAAAACTAATAGACATTTATTATTTCCCAATAAAATAGAAGAATCAATATTTTATGATGTTAAAATTAATCCTGATAAATATTTTAAGTATTCTTTTTATATTAATCAAAAAATAGAAGAATTAGATAAAAGAAATTATCAAGTTATTCCTCAAAGAAATAATATTATTCCTAAACACATTACATTAAATACAAGTGCAATTGTTGATATAATAGATGACAAGAAAAAAGAAATTTTTTCTTTTGGTAAAAGTCAAATGTTATTAAATTGTAAAAAATATCAAAAACATGTTTGGAAATCTTTATTGAAATTAGAAAAGAAATCTATATTTAAACTCAAATCTAAATATGTATTTTATAATGAAATTAAGACAAATGGTTTTGATTGTATATTACTATTTATTAACAAAAAATATAAAGATAAAGAATTTGGTGATAAATTACCTAAAAGTGATAATGAAATAATATTTGATAAATTAGAAGAGTTTGGAAAATATAGATGTAAAAAATATTTAGAAGGAAATTATAAATTTATTGGAGTAGACCCAGGTAAAATTAGACCTTTTACAATGATTGATGAAAATGGAAAATTTTTCAAATATAGTGCAATGAGAAGAAGATTTGATACATATACAAAAAGAAGTAATTTTATTATACATACAGAAAAGGATAAAAATGGAATATTAAAAAAAGAGAAAATATTACCAGATTATAATTCAAGAACATTAAAGATAGATAAATATAAAGATTTTATAAAAAATAAGACATTATTTAATAATGAAACAAAAGATTTTTATAATAAAATATTATTTAGGAAATTATCATTTAGAAGATTTGTAAATACAAAAAAATCAGAAGATAAATTATTAAATGAAATTGAAAATAAATATTTAAGTAAAGAAGAAAAAGAAAATGGTAAAAAGATAGTACTATTATACGGTGATTATAGTAGAGGATCAATGAAAGGAACATATAGTACTCCAAATTTAGGATTAAAAAGATTATTATCAAGACGATTTGAAATCTTTGATATAAACGAATACAAAACAAGTAAATTATATAATAAAGATTATAGAGAATTAACAAATTTAAAAATAAGGAAAGGAAAACATTTACACTCATTACATGAAGTACTAACTCAAAAAGAGGACACTGAAAAGCGTATATTCATAAATAGAGATGTAAATGCTTGTAAAAATATACTTTCAATTGGTTTATATTATCTAAAACATAGAGAAAGACCAAAAGAATTTAAGAATACAAAATCAAATTGTTGTTTGATTAGAAACGGTAATTAAATAACATACAGTGGGAATGCAAATGTCCGTTATCAAAACAAATGCATGATAAACCCATTATATAGAATTTTTTATGCTAACGTATTTATTAAATGTTTAGTTTGGTTATAAAACTGGCATTTAAAATACGCACTGCTCTAAATTTACATAATTATAAAAATATATTATAAAATTTAATATTATTTCAAAATGGAATCTTGTTCCACTGATAACTCATCAAATGAAAAAGACTTTTATACACACAATCTAAATATAAAAATGGTAGAGTATTATGATGAACCATTATATATTTCGCGGATATTAGGACTTTTTTCAATGGAAACAATAAACATAAAAACTGGTGTTGCCATTGAACCACCAAAGCATTTTATATTAGAATCTATTTGTGACGGAAGTTTATACGAAAAAGATGATTTGTTATGTGAATATTATGATCACGTAAAACAAATAAAAATAATGCTTTATTCAGCGACTGTTGATGAAGGAAGTGAAGACGATTTTTTATCAGATAAATTTATTTTAGTTAAAGAATTATCCAATAATTCATGCCAAAATTATTTATGTGAATATCAATTTGTGAATGTAACCGTTCCTCCTTAAAAATATTTTTTGAATAGGCTTAAAATAATAAATTATGTAATAATAATTATGTAATAATAAATTATGTAATAATAAATTATGTATTTTATCTAACTTTATAAAAAAATTGATAAAATATATTAAAATATACCATTTTATAATATATTTATAAATAAAACTGTTTTTATTCACAAAATGCCACTCGCGTCAAATGTATATGAGGACAAAATATTCCATAAATTAATAAAAATCGATGATGATTATCTTAATTTATATATATTGATTGAAAAAATAAATATGGAAACAGGTGAACTTATTGGAGAACAGAGTTGTTTAGTCCTAAAATTAAATTCCTATTATCAAGGTTTTTTATTTCCAAAAGGTGAAAAAGTGTGTCAATATTATCATACAGATACAAAAACACATATTATGATATATGAACGTCTAAAATGCATTGATGACCATTTTGAAGATGACGAGATTGAAAAACAATATGTTGGAATAGTACAAGACCACGATGGTGTATGTAATTATTTTTTATATTATCATGAATGATCATTTTAAAATAAAAATTGAAAATAAATAATTTTTATAAAACTACATTAGAAAATACAACCATTTACAATAAATCTTTTAATAATGCCTACTCAAGGTGTTGAGCGGTTAGTTTTAAAAATGATAGAAAATTACGAAACACAATCTGTTTCAGACCAAATCGGGCTTTTTTGCGTAGATACAATAAATTCAATAACAGGTGAAGTAATTAAACCCAGTAAACATATTACATTAAAATATATTTATGACGGAAGTTTATATAAAAAAGGTAGTTTTAGATGCCAGTTTTATGATAATGTTAAACGGATGAATATAACAGTTTTTTCGACGAGTCTTAATGAAAACTATGAAGATGATATATATGACGAAGAAGACTTTTTATCAGATAAATATATTGTAGTAAAAGAATCATCTGATGGAAAACTCAACTATTATTTATGTCAAAGATATCCTGTACATCTATAAAGTTAATTTCCAAATATCTATATATACGCTAATAATTAAATAAAAACTTATAATAAATTAGGTGTAATAAATTAGGTGTAATAAATTAGATGTAATAAATTATATTTAATAAAAATTAATAAAAAATAATTTAAAATGATTTATAATAAATAAAAATATAGATTATAATAATGAATTATATAAATAGTGAAATAAAAGAAATAAATAATGAATTAAAAGACATAAATAATAAATCTAAAGAAGTAAATAATAAATCTAAAGAAGTAAATAATGAATTAAAAGAAAATAATATAATAAAAATGCAAAAATACGCAATATTATTTGATTATTGTATATATGGTAAATTAGACAAAGTAAAAAAAATGGTTAATGAAGGACTTGAAATAGACGAAGATACATTTGGTTATACATGTTATTTTGGCCAATTTAATGTTGCAAAATGGATATATCAAATAGACCCCGACAAATATTATAAAATAATAAGTGATAAAAAATGGACGGATGCAGTAAAATTATCAGGACATCCTCATATATATTCATGGATGTTATCTTTACAATAATTCAAATAAATATATTTTAATTCATTGCCTTTGAATATAATTGTTTGGTTATATTGAAATTCATTACTTTATTACATTTTCCTATAGCAATTTTATTAGATGGACGTGAAATAACAAGTCTAATGGTTATTATATATGACTTACAATCATTAAATAGATTAAATAAATTGCATTGACATATATTTGTTTTTTCCTTTTTATTCATATAAAACATTATATTTGTTATTTTATCGCTATCTGGATCAATGATTTTTTCATATATTTCTCTTGATGTTTCTTCACTCATATACAAGTTTTTAATATTTATTTTCAATTCTTGAATAAAATCCGTTACTGTATCAATATTAGATAAATTACCTAAATGTAATTTAATAATTTCATTTATATCTTTGATAAGTTCATGTATATCAATTTCTAAACTATTTGAAAATATTTCACGTGTTATTCTATAATTTTTAAAAAAATCCCATATTCCAATCGTATCTTCATCAGTTAATTGAAAAAATTGTTCAATTTCATTTTTATTAGGATACTTATAAGAATTATTCATTATATAAATATATTATACATTATATATTATACATTATATATAAATAAATTATAATAAAATATAATAAAAATTGATTTTTTTACATTAATAATTATATGATTTATATAAAAATCAATTATATAATGATAAAACAATAATATGTCATCTCTTAATTCAAGAGAATTAGGTATTGAATTTGAAAAAACCGTTCAATTTACGCTTCAAAAAACACAATTACCGGTATTAAACGAAACATCTGTAAGATCAAAATATGGAAATCATATTTCCGCCATTGACCATTTAATTGAAAAGGATGATTTTTTAGTTGCATTTCAGGATAAATGGCGCATATCTAAACCAGGAATTGAGAGTATAAATCATTTTATACAATGTATAAATAAAATATCAGAACTAACCTCTAAAAAATGTATTGGTATATATTTATCACAACAACCTTTAACAGCTGGTTCTAAGATGGCTTTTCTTGAAGAGAATTCAAAAAATAAAAATATATTTATGTCAATTTCAAATAATGAACCTAAACTATTATTCCGCGAATTGATGTGCTTTTTATATTCACATTCAATATATTATTTTGAATTAGATGGTTCTACAATAATGTATGTATAATCATTGCAAAAATAAAATATTAAAATAATATTAAAATAAATATTAACCCTTTACATAAATATTTTATAATACTACTTAATGAATCGTGCACCATGCGCACGATTTTAAATATTATTCAGGTAAAGGGTTAAAATTAAATTTTATAAAATAATTCTATAAAAATTGTAAAATAAATATTTAAAATAAATTGTAAAATAAATATTTAAAATAAATTATAAAATAAATATTAAAATAAATATTAAAATTAAAATAAGAATGACAATAATTCTTAGAAAATTCAATTTTGATTATATTACAGACGCATCTTTAGTATTAGTTATTGGCGAACCTTCATCAGGAAAATCCTCCGCAATAAAAAGCCTATTATACCATAAAAATATACCATCAGGGCTCATTATTTCACATAAACCTCAACATAAAATAAATAAAACATATGATTATATACCACCCATTTTTATACATAATAGATATAATGATGATATTGTAAAAAGATATATACATACACAAAAAAAGAATATTGAATTAGATAATATGGATTTTGATAAAAGGACTTTTATAATTTTAGAAAATGTATTATATCAAGATGATGAAAAAAATAAATACATGAGCGTATTGTTTAAAAAATATTCAATATTAAATATGTTGACTGTTTTAGAAATGGAATATATACCACATGAAATAACAAAGCCTATAAAAAGAATGAAACAAAATGTTGATTATATATTTATATTTAGAGATTATGTTCAATTAAATCGTCAGAAATTATTTAATTTATTTAAAGAACAATTTGGCATTGAATATTCATTATTTAATAAATTTATAGATGATTATACTGATAATTATAATTTTTTAATACTTGATGTAAAATCTCCATCAAAAAATATACAAGATAAATTATACTGGTATAAATCCGCAATTTATCCAAATTTAAGATTATGTAATGATGAAGCATGGATATATAATAATAATAATTATGTGGAAGAGTCAAAAGAGACAAATGAGAATTATTTACAAAAGATATATAGTCGACAAATATATTGAATGGATCCAAATTATTTCAACAAATATAAAAATATTTAAATCGTGAAATTTATATTTTTTTATAATATAACATTATATAATAAACAACAAATATGTTAAATTTATTAAAAAAAATTCAGTTAATTCAGTTTTTAATAATTATATTATTTTTTATATTATCGTCCAAGTATACAGATAAACCTATTATTGATAAATCATCCGCTTATTATAATTATTTATTAAAAATTATGTATTATAATAATATTTTTAAAAAAAATAATAATTTAATTGAAACGGATGATATAGAAATTAAAAATAATACAGACTATTTATTTTATTATACGAATAAACATAATGTTTCAGTACTATTTTTTAAAAATAGTGATAGTGATAAGCATCATATATATTTTAATGGTATTCAAAATATAAAAGATATAAGTTTGATATTAAAAATATTTTCAAATAATTTTACTTTTAAAAATATTGAAAAAATATTAAATAAAGAAGGTAGTTTGTACACATATCTAGATAATAAAATAGAAGAGGTCGAAATTTTAAGAGATAAATCTATATTAGAAGTATATGATTATATACATGAAAATATATATAAAGAATATTTTCAAAAATTAAATAAATGCAGTAGTGAAATTATAAATTTACAGATTAATGGATATAGTTTTGGAGGTCCATTATCACAAATATTTATATATATAATCTATGAAAAGTATGGTAAAGAATGTATAAATATTGAAAATTATAATATTGAATCATGGTTTTCGGGTTCAAAGGATGATTTTGATGATTATAAAAAAATAGTTAAATTTTATAATATATATAACAAAAAGAGTGTATTATATTTTTATAATATATTATTTCAAAAACATTTTGAATATGATTATCTATTGGACTCAAAAGAGGCTACGCTTGAAAATGATGTTGACCCATATATAGGTAAAATATTTCCAGATGGACTAATAAAGTATGTTAAAGATAATCATATTTTGAAAAAAATAATTAAATAAGTTTATCTAAATTATATGTATTTTTTATTTTAATATCATAAAATATCTTTTACCTGTAATTATCAAATTTATTATAAAAAATGTTTTTTTGTAATGAATGAATAAATAATTAAATTTAGGCAATTCTATAAGCAGTAAGATGCGCATATGTTTGTGAAGTATTTGTAATTTGATATGAACCACTCGTTATTCCTATTCTACATATTAAATATAATGTTTGATTCCCAGATACAACTGAGTTAATTCTTCTCATTAAAATTTGTGTACTTATTCCTTTTGTTGAACCATTAACAATATAATTAGCAGGGTCTAAATATGTTTGATTAGGAGTTAGTGAAAGATATTCATTTTGTATTTCACCTCCAGTACTTATATAATATGCAAATTGTCCAGCTATATTCCAAAGACCATCAGGAAGAACGATTGTTGATAATGTATAAATAGTACCACTCACCATGTTTGTTGGAGATGATGATGATATTGACGTATTTGTTCCAACAATTTTATAACCTACTTGTCCATATGTAGGCGTTGTAAATGTTGATGGAAGTGTAATTCCCCCCGAATTTAAATTTAATCCATTTGAAGTAATCGTTCCCGATGTTTCTAAATTATCCCAAAAGTAATGAAGTCCTACATTTGGTAAATCATATGTAACACAACCTTGAGTTTCCACTGTTCCTTTAAAACCAGGTGTAATTGTTAGTGAAGAATTTCCAGAACCAATAGTTAAAGGTGTTGTTATTTGAACATTAGTTGGTTGAATTTTAATATTTTCAACTAAATTTCCTGAACTATTTTTAGTTCTTAATATTAAAAATGGTGCTATTGTAGTTGAATATGCGGTATTCGTAATATATGAATTGTTTAAATATTGTTCCATTAATAAATTGTTAGTATTATTTTCATTAAATATTCTTAAACCGCGTCCAACATTTATTGTTAATCCATCATTATTAATTTTAACCATCTCTAATAAATTTGGGGTTGATGCCCTATCGTAAACATGAAATAAAATACTACCACCTGATACATTTGGATATGCAAGATTTTGAATGTATAAATTACCTGCATATTGTGATATATTTGTTTGACTTATTTGTGGCCCATTGTCTTGTATAACTAATACTCTACTTTGAGTAACATAAAAATCCGTAGAACATTCAACACTATTATAACCAATATTAAAATCTTTAAAATTACCTGAACCATCGAACGTTCTTATATAAAAACGTCCTCCTTGTGCATTATTACTCATAAAATAATTTATCCCCGATTGAAATAATGATGTTAAAACTGCATTAGTATAATCATATTGATTTATTTGAGACCCATTATAGTAAGTTGAATAACCTATAAAATGGGTTGTTTTAAAAGTATTTATACCAGTTGAACCAGATTGAGTTATAACACCTGCACCAGATTGTAATAAATTATTATCTGGATTCATTGTAATCGATTTCATTAAATTTATACCACTTCCACTTTGTGATAAAATTGCTGTTCCACTTTGTGAAAAATTAGTTGGACATGTTACATTATTATAACTAATCTTAAAATCTCTAACATTTTTTGTTTCATCTTGTGTTCTTAAATTAATAATTCCAGATGTTTTTGAATTATATAAAAAATATTCACCATTTGATTGATATGATGTTGTAGAACTTAAATTAGATATATCATATTGTTGTATTACTGAACCATTTAAAAAAGACGAATAATTAGTAAAAGAACAGTTATCAATTGTTTTATTATTTAATGTATCAGTAGTTGTTCTACCTATTAAAGTATCACTCGATGTTGGTAATGTTAATGTTCCTGTATTACGAATTGAAGATATTACTGGTGATGTTAATGTCTTATTTGTTAGTGTATCAGTAGTATTTCGACCTATTAAAGTATCAGTTGATGTAGGTAATGTTAAAGTTTGTCCATTATTACTAATTTTAGATATTATAGGTAATGTTAATGTTTTATTTGAAAGTATATCGTTAGTGTCTCTTCCTATTAAAGTATCCGTTGATATAGGCAATGTTAAAGTCTGTCCATTATTACGAATCGATGATATTACTGGTAATGTTAATGTCTTATTTGTTAGTGTATCACTGGTGTCTCTCCCTATTAGAGTGTCAGTCGAAGTTGGCAATGTTATAGTTCCTCCATTACGAATTGTTGATATTACTGGTAATGTTAAAGTCTTATTTGTAAGTGTATCGACTGTATTTCGCCCTATTAAAGTATCAGTTAATGTTGGTAATGTTAATGTTCCTGTATTACGAATTGAAGATATTATGGGTAATGTTAATGTCTTATTTGATAATGTATCAGTAGTGTTTCGTCCAATTAAAGTATCTGTTACTGTTGGTAATGTTAAAATTCCTACATTACTAATTTTAGATATTACGGGTAATGTCAATGTTTTATTCTCTAGTATATCAGTTGTTTTTAGACCGATTAAAGTATCTGTTGAAGTTGGTAGTGTTAATGTTCCTCCATTAAGAATTTTAGATATTATAGGTAAAGTTAATGTCTTATTAGATAGTGTATCACTTGTATTTCGGCCAATTAATGTATCAGTTATTGTTGGTAATGTTAATGTTCCTATATTACTAATTGAAGAAATTACTGGTAATATTAACGTCTTATTCATTAATGATTGTACCGCATCTTTTAATAAAACGTTTGAGCTTAAATATGAATCTAATATAGAATTATTTGTAAGAATATTTTGTTTATTTCCTAATAAATTTAAGATTGATGTCTGTAAATCAGTATCATTTTGTAAAGTTGTAGTAAGATTATTTAATACCTCTAATGTAGAAGGTGCTGAATTTACTAAATCTGAAATGGCTGTTTTAATAAAAGCAGTAGTTGCTATTTTATTTGAATTATCTGTTTGTTCTTGGGTATTTGCTGTACAATCACCTAATATTTTATTTGTTAGTGTATCAATAGTGTTTCGACCTATTAAAGTATCTGTTGAAGTTGGTAGTGTTAATGTTCCTGTATTGCGAATTGTCGATATTATAGGTAATGTTAATGTCTTATTTGTTAGTATATCTACTGTATCTCTTCCTATTAAAGTATCATTTGATGTTGGCAATGTTAATGTTCCTGTATTACGAATTGAAGATATTACTGGTAATGTTAATGTCTTATTTGATAATGTATCAGTAGTATTTCGACCAATTAAAGTATCATTTGATGTTGGTAATGTTAAAGTTCCTGTATTTCTAATTGAAGATATTGTGGGTAATGTTAATGTCTTATTTTCTAATATATCACTTGTTGTTCTACCTATCAAAGTATCTGTTAAAGTCGGTAATGTTAATGTTCCTCCATTACGAATCATCGATATTACTGGTAATGTCAATGTTTTGTTTTCCAACGTATCGGTTGTTGTTCGACCTATTAAAGTATCTGTTATTGTTGGTAATGTTAAAGTTTGTCCATTATTACGAATTGTCGATATAATAGGTAATGTCAATGTCTTATTTGTTAGTGTGTCGCTAGTATCTCTACCTATTAATGTATCAGTTGTTGTCGGCAATGTTAAAGTTCCTGTATTACGAATAGTAGATATTATAGGTAATGTTAATGTCTTATTTGTTAGTGTGTCGCTAGTATCTCTACCTATTAATGTATCAGTTGTTGTCGGTAATGTTAAAGTTCCTGTATTACGAATAGTAGATATTATAGGTAATGTTAATGTCTTATTTGTTAGTGTGTCGCTAGTATCTCTACCTATTAATGTATCAGTTGTTATCGGCAATGTTAATGTTCCTATATTACTAATTGTAGATATTATAGGTAGTTTTAGTATCTTATTTTCTAATGTATCACTTGTTGTTCTACCTATCAAAGTATCAGTTGAAGTTGGTAATGTTAATGTTCCTCCATTACTAATCATCGATATTACAGGCATTGTTAATGTTTTGTTTTTTAGTGTATCATTTGTGTCTCGTCCGATTAAAGTATCAGTTGAAGTTGGTAATGTTAATGTTCCTCTATTACTAATCGTTGATATTATAGGTAGTTTTAATGTCTTATTTTCTAATGTATCAGTTGTTGTTCTACCTATTAAAGTATCTGTTGAAGTTGGTAATGTTAAAGTTTGTCCATTATTGCTAATCGCTGATATTACTGGTAATGTTAATGTCTTATTTTTTAGTGTATCATTCGTATCTCTACCTATCAAAGTATCTGTTGAAGTTGGTAATGTTAAAGTTTGTCCATTATTGCTAATTGCTGATATTATAGGTAATGTTAATGTCTTATTTTTTAATGTATCATTCGTATCTCTACCTATTAAAGTATCGGTTGAAGTTGGTAATGTTAATGTTCCTCCATTATTACTAATAGCTGATATTACTGGTAATCTTAATGTCTTATTTTCCAATATATCACTTGTTTTTCTACCTATTAAAGTATCGGTTGAAGTTGGTAATGTTAAAGTTCCTCCATTATTACTAATCGCCGATATTATAGGTAATTTTAATGTCTTATTTTCCAATATATCACTTGTTGTTCTACCTATTAAAGTATCTGTTGAAGTTGGTAATGTTAAAGTTTTTCCATTATTACTAATGACTGATATTACTGG
>Ga0214921_10004596_pt1 | contig 20186 bp, 15 predicted proteins | sample LL1505_MetaG_FD_177992 | JGI IMG/M metagenome (GOLD analysis project Ga0214921, IMG submission 177992) | Freshwater microbial communities from Lake Lanier, Atlanta, Georgia, United States - LL-1505 | ecosystem: Environmental > Aquatic > Freshwater > Lake | place: USA: Georgia | collected...
ACCGTAGGGCTGGCAGCGATGGATGATCCGAACCTCATTCCTATGTTCACCAGCTTCTGCCGAGCGGCAGCGGGAGCCTCTACCAAACATGCGGAGGCGACACCCTTGCCGCATGCACGCGCGGAACCCTTTCAACGCCATTTTCCTATGGCGGGATGGATTATTACAAAAAACCCTCACGATTATAGCATCGTGAATTGGCGCAAATCGACGATTCACTATGTCTCTGCCACGCATCAAGTGTGCGATGGCGGCGCGCTTGCATCGGATAGCAACCAACGCTGGTTCACCAGCCAAACGGCGGGAGAAGCGGCGAGGCTTATCTCCGCCGACCCATCCCATATCGTGATCGAAGCGTCACTGGTGCGTTACCATGTGTCGTTTCCAACACCACTCAACATGGTCGTCCTGCGCCTCCTCTGTGTCTCGGTGATGCGTATTCCTGCATTGAATGCATTGATTAAGCAGCTCCTGGTATGGTTGCTTGTTTCACGCAAACCGACGTCAAACAATCTGGTTCGCCGTTCGATTACTTTGCAACCCACACTCCATATTGAAGATAGTTGGATAAAAAACCCTGCGCGGCTGACTCTGTCTCCTGCGCCATGCGCTTTCCACGCGACCCATATGGCAAGCCAAGGCTATTGGCAGCACGGGGATGATCGATGATCCCCCGTCTCTGTCCAGCGGTACCGTTTTCCATGTTACCGCTAACCCTCGGCGCGCATGCGCCGGTAGTGGAGTTTGAAGCAGTATTCGCCACGCTGGCAACCACCAAGCACGCCATTGCCTTCCCTTACGGACGCACGGCGTTACTCTGCTTACTTGAAGCGCTTGGCCTATCGCAACAGGAAGTGATTTGCCCCAGCTATACCTGCGTGGTCGTGCCACACGCGATCACCTATAGCGGCAATCGCCCGGTATTTGTGGATTGCTCTAAGGATTCATTCCTCATGGATCTGGAGCTGGCCGGGAACGCTGTTACCGAGAGAGCCGGGGCTATCATCGCCACGTCGTTCTTTGGTGAGCCTGTATCGCTTGACGCGTTAGATGCCTTGGCGCGCCACCATCCGCAGGTAAAAATAATCCAGGATTGCGCCCATAGTTTTTTCTGCACTGACACGGGCAGGCCCGTTCATAAGGCCGGCATTGCGGCCATCTATGGCCTGAATATCAGCAAGCTGATGACGTCCGTTTTTGGCGGCATGGTGACGACCGATGACGACCTGCTGGCGCAGCGCCTGAGAGAGGTGCGCGCCCAACGGCTATCGTCCGCTTCGCTTAGTAAATCGATCGCCCGACGACTGTATTTTGTGGCGGCACGCATCGCGCTCTCCCGCACCATGTATGGCGGCATCAAAACTGTTTCAACGCTTGGGCTACTTGATCGGTTTGTCCGCTATTACCAAGACAGTGCAATCGACATGCCCAAGGATTATCTCATGGAAATGAGCCGTTTCGAGGCAGCCATCGGCACGAGGCAATGCCATACGTACGATGCGGCCATTGCGCATCGCCGGGCACTGGCCGCGCAGTATCATGAAGGATTAAACGGTTGCGCCCATCTTGTGCTTCCTGCACCCAATCCCGGACATACATGGTCGCATTATACCGTACGCACTCGTTCGGCCCCTGCCTACATCGCGGCGCTTGCCAAACACGGTGTTGAACTCGGCGAACTGCTTGAATATTTCATTCCGGATATGCCTACCTATCAATCGGCGCGCCATCACACGCATGGCATCGCTAAGAACTATATCGGCAATGTAGTGAATTTGCCTATTCATTCATTTGTTACAGCAAGCGATGCGGCCGATATTATCCGGCATCTAAGGGTGGAGCGTTAGCCATGCTTTTCCCATTGGTCTGCCCGGTCTGTCAGAATCTGCTCTCGCCCCATAACGAGGGATTCGTATGCGCTGCGCATGGTCTTTATGCGCGGTCGACGCATGGTTTCATACGATTTTTAGGCGATGAAGAGGATTATTTCTCCGGGCATTGGTCAAAGAACCAGATGGAAGCATTACCCCCCTCAAAGCTCACCGTAGGCAAGCGCTTTCTTGAGCCCATGCTGCAACGCATATCTCACGGACATGTGCTTGATATTGGCACAGGCGATGGTGTGCATCTTTCATATCTGGAGCATGCCGCTCCCCAATTGGAATGCATCGGGCTCGATATTTCTGAAAGCGCCCTAGCAACGTGTGCGCGGCGGGTTAAAACTGCGACGTTACTGCAAGCCGATGCGCAGCGTATTCCATTACCCCATGCCAGTGTCGATGCCGCATTCTCTTACGGAGTGCTCGCCTATGTGCCGGATCCCTGGCAAGGCCTTGCAGAAATGGTCCGCGTTACCAAACCAAACGGACTCGTGGGCCTGTGGCTCTATCCCAAAAGCACCACTCTGATGGGGCGTTTATTTACAGCGGTACGCTTTCTTGTTCCGCGGTTAAGCCGGTTCTGGCAGGCCCGCGTCGCAGACGTCATAGTCCCGTTTTTGAGGGTATTACCAACCGCGAGCGGCATGCATTTGGGCAATGCTGATTGGGCTGCCTGCCGTGAAGTGGTGCTAGTGAATATCGCGCCTCCCCATTTGATGTTTCCCACACGCGAGGAAGTGATCGCGCAGTTGCATTTGTTAGGCTGCACCGTCATCGCAGAAGAAAAAAATGCACCCATTACCCTTTGGGCCATTAAGGAGACAACGCCATGCGCGTAGCGCTCTTCTGCAATGACGACCTTACTACGAATCTCATTTTTTCACCTGTATTTGACGTGCCGGATATTGAAATCGTCGGCGTTTATTTTGTTCGTAACGTCAACTGCAAGCGTCAAAACAAGATCGCTGGCATAGTTTCAATGCTACGAAAAATGCATTGGAGTTATTGGGTTTATCTTGTGGCGACTAATGGGTTGTTTAAGTTATTTGAGAAACTCACCCTTTGGCTAAAATTGCCGGCCTACTATGGCACCTGTGTTAGTCTTCGCCGCCTGGCACAGCAGCATCATATCGCCTGCGAAGAGATCGCAGATTTTGGGGACACTGAATTTATTGCCCACATTCGCTCCTTGCAGCTTGATTTACTGCTCATTCGCGTCGGGGCGATTTTGAAGCCCGAAATGCTTGCCGCTCCGAAACTTACGACATGGTGCGTTCACTCCAGCCTGATGCCCTCTTTTAAAGGTATTGCGGGCGAACTTCATGCCCTGCGCACAGAGAATGCGCCGATAGGTTCCACGGTTTTTCTTGTCACTCCGAAGCTGGACGAAGGCCCTCCGCTCGCGCAGGTGACGATTACGCGTGATGAAAAACGCTCGGTATTTGAACATATGCTGCGCAACAATGTGGCGGCCTCCGTTCTGCTTAGAGACATGCTTCTCAATCTTAAGCATAACACTAATGCAGAATATGCATTGCCGGGCCTCGCTTTGCCGGCCAGCTATTTCAGCTGGCCGCAGGCTGCCCATATGAAGGAAGCGCGGCAAAGAGGCCTTCGGCTTATTTACCTTAGGGAATGGGCGAAGCTCCTGATGCAAAGCCTGCGCCTCAACCCTACGCCAATCATAAAATATTGACTCTTATCAGTATAGTTTTATAGCTGCAGCCATAACCTGTTGAAGAAGCTTATGCGCCAAGCCGCTTTATTCTATCTAGCCATGCTTTTTTTACTGGCGCTCACTGGCTACACTTATTTTTTCCATCTGACCGAACAAATTAGTGTATCTGGTTTTTCTGTAATTGAAACAATGGCGCACACACTCCTGCCAGAGAATTTTGCGCGCGATTTTCCCAGTGGCAACGCATCCGGTGGAAGCCGCGCGCTGTTGCCCCTCCTTTATGCCCCTGTGCATGCGCTTACCGGGGTTTCGGGGCTTTCGCTTCTTACGTTCATGATCGGCGTTGAAATCCTCTGCGTGATTGGTGCAGCGTGGGTTCTATGGTCCGCATTGGCTCAGCCGGGCCAAGATACACAAACACGCATGTTGCGCCTTGGGTTGTTCTGTTGGCTGGCGACGATGCTCATCGCCGGACAAGTAGTGCGCCCTAATCTTTCAAATTTCGGATACCCATTTTTCCATGGTCAATTTTATGGCTTCGCTGAGGCCACCTCATTCGTTGCGGTTGCCTCGTTCATTCGCCGTCGCTGGCTATGGGTAGCCGCGATTCTCTGCTTGGGGTTCATGATCCATCCGATTAAAACGCTTATGACCGCCATGTTTATTGCTGGAGCAAGCCTCATTGGCGGCCGCAAGGAGATTGCCGTTCCTCAGTTGATTGCCGGCCTGGTGGTGGCCGTGTTTGCAGCTCTGTGGGGATATTTTTGGTTGGGTATGGGGCAGGTCTCGGGCATCCCTCCCATTCCGGACGCGCAATACATCGCCTATACGAGGGCGTGGCAATACCACTGGTACCCCTTCGATCGCGGGATACTCGCTGAGAGTCAGCACGGCTATCTTTCGCCATTCCTCGCCATGCTGCTGGTGGGTGCGTTAGCGCTTCTGAAGTCGGGTATGACGAAGAAACTCTGTCGGCAGCTCGTCGGGGGATTCTTAATGCTTGGCCTCCTTGCCGTGGCAGGCCTTTGGTTCAGCTACACCCATACGTCGGTGTTCATGATTAAGATGGCCTTGATAAGGGCCAGCGAGCTGATGACCATGCTTGTGCCTTTCCTTGTTGTTCGCGCGATCTACCAGCAATGGCAGCATAACGCCTGGGGATGGGTGATTTTCTTCAACGGATTCGTGCTTGGCGGTATGGTAAACACCGCCAATCTTTCTATTGGGATCGCCGGATTGGCAGTCGGTATGTACTTCCTTCAAGAGCGGAGGCATAGGCTCTTATTTGCGGGCGAAAATCGTGCCACAGATTATTCCCTCGCACTTGTCGCTTCAGCATTTCTCTTGCTAACCCTGGTGATCTGGTTGGCTTACCCTGGTGCAAAACTCCCATTGCAGCCTGCATGGTATTCTGCAAAATTCCTTGCCGTTGCCTGGATTATTATAGCTAGCCCACTCCCGCGTCTTATGGCGAAATGGGCTAAGCGTGCGCCCAGCTATATTTCCTGGCTACTCATGAGTCTGGCCTTCTTTGTTTTGGCAGGCCTTTGTCTCCATAAACTCTACTTTATGGATGCAGAAAGGCTCGCCCAGGCCCGCGATTATTACCAGGTACAGATGTGGGCGCGGAACAATACCCCTGCCAATGCATTATTCATGGTCGACCCTTGCGCGGCCTACGGGTGGCGGGAATTTTCCGAGCGCAGCTCCATTGGTACGCCCGTTGAATGGTTCCATACGGGCTGGCTCTATGTTTCGGATGGGCGGGTATTTGAGCGGGGCCAGGCAATTAGCCGGACATTGGGGCTTGATTTTGCTGACCAGCTGCCTGCCCCCGGCGAACGTGCCGAGCTTATCAATTATAAAGTGTGCCAACAGGCCCAAACTTTGTATTATGACCCTTCTTTAGCGCCAGTAAGACGCATGGCGCTTGAACAAAACGTGGATTACTTTGTAATGGATAGAACGCGCACTGATCCTTTGATGCGTAACCATGACATCTCTCCTCGATTTGCTAATGCTCATTATCTCGTTTTTGCTAGGACAGACCTATTGCCATGACATCACATCCGCAACTTTCTCTGGTTATTCCTGCGTTCAACGAGGCTTCTATCATCGTGAAGCATGTGAACGAGCTTGTTGCCTGGATGCAGGGTAACTTGCCAAAAATCCGCTACGAAATCGTGGTAGTGAATGACGGCTCGACGGATGGAATGGATGCGTTGCTTGCCCGGGAAGGTTTCGGCATTCCCCAGCTTCGCGTTCTTCACCACCCCACGAATTGGGGCCGTGGGCGTGCCTTGCGTACGGCCATGGAGAACACTGAAAGCGACTATTTTATTGCCCTGGATGCCGATCTTTCCTACGGGCCAGAACATATTCTGCTGTTGCTTAAGCCCTTAATGGACGGCACGGCGGAGCTTACTCTTGCATCGCCGTATCATCCGCAAGGCAAGGTGTTTAACGTACCCGGTTTCCGTGCATGGTTGTCGCGGACAGGCAACCGCATCTTGTCGCGTTCCTTCCAGCAACGGTATTATACCTCTACCTGCGTGGTGCGCGGCTACACACGCAAGCTCATTGATCATCTGGAACTTACCAGCGTGAGCAAAGATCTTCATCTGGAGGTTCTCTACAAAGCCGAGATGCTGGGCTTTTCGATTATGGAGATCCCGGCCACTCTTGCGTGGCGTGATAAACAGCGGGGCAGTGCTCCATCGGGCGTCGCCAATAAAATTCGTCACCATGCGATCATTAAAATGCGTAAGGCGATTCTATCGCATTTCTTGTTTAACTTCTTCTCCAAACCAAAATTTCTATTTCTTGGCCCCATTCTATTCCTTGCCGCCCTTTCGCTCTATGGGGTTAGCATGCTCGTGAAGGTATTTGTTGCCAAGCTTGCTGCGGCAAGTGACGTGACGCCCGTGAGCAGTATTTTACGCCAAACATTAATTGATGGGGAGCTGACACTTTCCTTAACGGTCATCAGCTTTATCCTTCTACTCATTTTTGTGATGTTCCTGTTCTTGGCTTCCCAAGCTAAGCGCGGCGCAGAAGAGCAATATATTCTCTCTGCCCGCAGCAATTATCGCATCAAGCTTCTCGAACGCGCCCTCGCGCGCAAAGGCTAGGCCATGTGCGGTGTTGCTGGCTTCATCGGCCCCTACGCACACAATGCCACCCTCTCTGAGACTGCCATCCTTCGTATGCTTGAGCGGCTGCATCATCGCGGCCCCGATGGAAAGGGACATTGGCTGGAAGAATCGCATGGCGTCATGTTAGGCCATACACGGCTCGCCATTGTTGATACGAGCGACGCGGGAAAACAGCCGATGCACCTGCAGCATCTGCATGTGGTCGTGAATGGCGAGATTTATAACTATCCCGAATTACGCCAGCATCTGGAAACACAGTATGAAGCACGCTTCCTGTCGCAGTGCGATAGTGAGGTGGTGCTGCATGGCTACGCCCATGAAGGCGTGGCTTTTTTTGCGCGCATGAACGGCATGTTTGCCTTTGCGCTTTATGATGCTGTCTCTCGAAACCTCATGCTGGTACGGGATCGTGCGGGCATTAAGCCCCTCTATTATTGCCAACGGCCGGAGGGGCTTTTCTTTGCTTCTGAAATTAAATCCCTCTTAGCCCCGATGCCGGTGGATCGCTGGCAGGTCGATTTGCTTGGCCTCTCGCAATATCTAAGCTTCCAAACGGCATTGGCCGGACGCACCTTGTTTGAGGGCGTATCCCTTCTATTGCCCGGTCAGATGCTGACCATATCTGCCGATGCACCGCATGCGATTCAGCGGATCTCCTATGTGCCTCCTGCGCCCACTGTCGAACCGATCGAAGATTTCTCAAAGGCCGTAGCAACCTATCGCCAAACCTTCGATGCAAGTATCGGGCGGCATTTGCTGAGTGATGTGCCGATTGCCAGCTACATCAGCGCAGGGCTGGACAGTGCAAGCGTCGCGGCCACGGCGGCGACGGCCCTTCACTCACAAGGGCCGCTCACCGCCTTTACCGGATGCTTCCCGGATGAAAGTGGCTGGTATGACGAAACCTCCGTTGCCGCCGAAGCGATTACCCATTTCGGGGGCATTCACCAGACGGTCGACATTGGCCCGCGCGATTTAGCCATGTCACTCGATGCCGTCATCGACGCGCTGGATGAGCCAAAAATGGGGATGGGTGCGTTCTCGCAATTCATAGTCGCGCGTCAGGTTGCCTCCCGTTTCAAGGTCGTTCTCACTGGTCATGGAGGGGATGAATTATTTGCGGGCTATCCACTCTTTAAGCTGGCGAGACTTTCGACATGGTGGCGACTTAATAAGTCAGAATTGCCGCATCTCGCGTATTTTCTTCTAGCTGGGCTTCGCAAATATATGCAGCCTGAGTTTGGCCGATTTTTACCAGTACTATGGTCGCGCCGGGCACAAGAGAAAATGCTGGGGCGCTCTCTCCAAAGCGTGAAGCCTTGGCTACCCCTGGCACAGCTTCAGGCCGCCTGTGCGAATACCGGGGAGAGGATTTATGAGACATATTTACAAGAATATCTGCCCAATCTTTTAGTGGTCGAGGATAAGATCTCGATGGCGCATAGTCTGGAATCACGGACACCCTTCCTCGATCATCATTTGCTTGCCCTGAGTCGGCAGATTCCCCTTGGAACAAAACTGCATGAGGGGCAATTAAAAGCGATCATTAAGGCCCATGCCAAAACCATCTTGCCGCCGATCTATTTCCGTCAGCCTAAACGCGGGTTCCCAACCCCCCTGCGCCGCTGGTTGCGCACTGAGAGCGCTGCGTTCCTGCAGGCGCGTCTCCTGGGGCCAGACTCGGCATTACCCCGCCTGATGCAACGCGAGGTGCTTGCAAAAGAAGTGCGGCGCTATACACATTCGTGGTATCGCCATGTGCGTCCCCTTGATGAAATCCAAAGTCATCGCATTTGGCAGTTGCTAAGCTTGGAATCGTGGCTCCGCCAATGGGAAGGTCGCTATGGTATCCGCCTCGCATTGCCACCACACGGAGAATGATATGCCCGAAGCAACCCTGAAAGAAGTCGAGCAATTCTGGGACGAGAATCCGCTTTTTACGGGCGAAGTAGCCTATGATGAGCATTTCTTCGCCCACCATACCCAGACGTATTTCAGCGAAGTATTTTTTGGCATTACGCCAACCCGATGGTTTGCTTTCCCCAAAACTAAAGACGCCGCCATCCTCGATTTAGGGTGCGGCATTGGTTTCTGGTGCGAGTATTTGGCATCACTCGGTTACCAGCATATCATCGGGGCTGATCTCTCCAGCCGCTCTCTTGAACTGGCGCGGAGCCGCTTAAGTGCCAGCCCGCAGGTGCAGTTCCAACAGGAAAATGCCGAACAACTCACTTTTGCCGACGGGCAGTTTGACCATGTCAATTGCCAGGGTGTTATTCACCACACGCCGTCAACGCAGCGCGCACTCGATGAAATCGCCCGGGTTACAAAGCCTGGAGGCACCGTCTCGGTATCGGTCTATTATAGTAACTGGTTGGTGAGGGCATATCCGCTTCTGCGAGGAATAATCAGCCGTGTCTTCCGCCTTTTCGGCTCGACTACCGGGCGAGGCCGCAATTTTTCGGCGCCCAAAAACCGGGATGAACTGGTGCGGCTTTACGATGGCATCGGTAACCCCATTGGAAAATCCTATACACGCCGCCAGTTCGTAGCGATGTGCAAGAATGCGGGATTTTCGCGGGTAGAAATCAACTATTTTTTCTTTCCCTTCCGCTTCCTATCGCTCCGGTTTACCCGACCTATGAAGTGGCTCTTGCTGAAATTCTTTCCGTTCATGATCGTGGCGAACTGCCAGAAATAATTAGCGGGCGGTCAAGAATTCCTGAATATGCTGTACGATTTTGACGCTGGCCTCACCATCACCATACGCATCGATCTCATGGCGCGGCTTATAGCCATCTGTACGCCATAAACGGTTCCACCCCGCTTCAATGGTCTCTACCCATTCGGTTTCTTCACGCAATGTCACACACGGCACGCGATGGAAATACGCTTCTTTTTGCAAACCGCCGGAATCGGTATAGAGACGCTGCGCGTGCTGCAGCAATGCGGTCATATCAAGATAGCCCAGCGGCTCGATCATTCGAATGTTGTGCGGCTTAAGATTGTGTTTTTCAATTGCGTGCTTGGTGCGTGGATGTAGGGGAAGCACCATGGGAATCTGCGATGCCTGCGCATCAAGCCAGCCTATCAGCTCCGCCAGCTGTATCGGGTCATCGGTATTATCTGCCCGGTGGAGGGTGCATACGCTGTAGCTCTTCGGGGTGAGTGCAAGTCTCCCCAGAATGGCCGACTCTTTTGCCGCACGCTTTGCTGCTATCAGGCTTACATCCATCAACACATCGCCAACATGGAACACTGCTTTCGTGATATTTTCTGCTTTGAGATGGGCAATGGCCGCCTGGGTCGGGCAAAAGAGCAGTGTGCTCAGATGATCGACCAGCACTCGGTTTATTTCTTCTGGCATGCTGCGATTAAATGAGCGTAATCCAGCTTCCACATGGGCTACGGGAACGGTGAGTTTGGCAGCTGCTAACGCGCCGGCGAGGGTGGAGTTAGTATCGCCATAGACAATCATCAGGTCTGGCTTTTCCTTAAGAAGCACTTCCTCGATCGCCTCCAGCATACGGCCCGTCATCGCGCCATGGTTCAAGCCATGAATGGCAAAATGATAATCCGGGCTAGGAATATCCAGTTCCCGGAAAAACTGTGCCGACATCGCATCGTCAAAATGCTGACCTGTATGGAGCAATATCTCTTTGATGCCTGCTTCCCGTAACGCACGACTGATGGGGGCTGCTTTGATGAATTGCGGTCGTGCCCCCACGATGGTCAGCACCTTTTTTATATGATTAGTCATGGCGCTGCACTTTCTCGATGTTCGTTCTCCACAAAGCGTATTTTAAACAGTGCCTTGCCGGATAAGCACACGATATAGTGCATAGCCCGGTGCGCAAAGGTTAGTTCCAACGGCCATATTTCAGCATCCGCAAACCGGATCGGCGGATGAATTCTTCGAATTCCTGCGTGGCCGCTCCACCCGTCAGCGAACGTTCCTTCGAGGCAATATCCATCCACGCGATGCTGTTTGCATCGAGATGCGAGCGGGTTTTATCATCAAGTTTGATTAGTGATACGAGCAGAGTTTCATTTTCGTATGTGCGCCATTCCGCGGCGGCCGACTCATCAAATTGCAGGTACAGCGTCAGTCGTTGCGATCCCGAACCATCGAGCAGGACACGGTTGGGTTCTTTGGTAAGTACCTTGCCTCCATGGAACGTGACCCAAGCGCAAAAATCGTCAACCAATGTTGATAGCCGCGCGCGGTTCGCTTCCGGCGTAACGGGAGCAATATAGCTGCCGTTTTCGCGCAGCACTTTAGCCGGGACGCCGCCCGCCAGGCACATGGACGGGATATCTTTCACCACGCAGGCATCGGTGCTGATGATGGATTTGCTGCCGATTTTTACACCGGGAAGCACGGATATACGCCATGCCAACCATGCCTGGTCTTCAATTTCTATGCCGCCGAAATTAACTGGAAATCCTTCAAACCCGTTCGGCCAGAGGCCATGGGTGAAGAACAGGCAGTGGCCGCCGATGCCTACATCGTCGCCGATGCGGACGGGCAGCGTCGTGTTGATGAAGCTCCATTCCATCAGGATGCCGTTGCGGCCCATGGAAAAAGAAGATTGAGGGGTTTGCAGGCCACCGATCACTACCTGGTTACCGATGCGCGTGCCCTCGCCAATACTGATGGAATAGGTGTTGAGATAAGAAAGCTTGGCAATGCGCACGGGGGCATCGATACGGATATCGCGGCCGATGATCATTACCAGCATGCCAATCTTCACTTCCGGCCCTATTTCGACGCGCTTGCCGACAATCACCGAACCAAAGCCGAGATGTGCGGACGGGTGGATGCGGTAACCGCGAAAACGATAGACCCATTTTTTCAACAGCGAGGGCATCCAGCCGAACAAAAGCAGTTCGGCGAAGGGTATATCAGTACGCTGGTCGAGAAATTTTTTTGACATACGGTGGCGAAACCTTGCTAGGATTATTAAGTTTCTAGCATTTGTGGAAAGAAAGTCATGGCAAATCTGAGCGAAGCCGGCCTGCGTTATGCCCTGCCGCCCCGGGCGCAATGGGTGCGCCGCTTGGCCGCTCGGCCGCTGAATCTGCTCCCCTACACAGCCTACAGCCAACTGGTAAAGCTGATAAAGCGCAACCGCAAACACACCGCCTTCACTATGCCCGAAGCGGTGGACGGTGGAGGCGGCACTGCCTATGTGTGGTTGACGCAGGATATCGATACGGCCGATTGCTGGGACTATTTACCGGAAGTACTGGCCATCCAGGAAAGAATGGGTATACGCTCTACCAGCCATTTTTTGACGCGGGGTCCGTACCGTATACAACCCGCATTCTTAGCTGACATGAGAGCGCGAGGATTTGAAGTGGGCCTGCATGGCGACTGGCATGATGCGGCCATCGGGTTTCGCTCCACGCAGCAGATAACCCGCCGCCTGAAGCAAGCGATGGCGGTACTGGGAGAAAACATTACCAGCTACCGGGCGCCCGCCCTCGGCATTTCCGAGCGGCTATTATCGGTACTCCATATACTTGGTTTTACCGTGGATAGCAGCATTCCTGTGTCCTTGTTTTACAAAAACGGCGTGTCGATAACACGGCCGTATCGTTACCCTTCCATCGGTATCGTCGAAGCGCCATTGGCGTTGCAGGATGTCAACATCATGGTCGATATGCCGCTCGAAAAATCGCAGATAGAAATACTTTTTACGCGGCTGCTGTCCCATGTCGCTCGTGAGAATGGGGTGCTGGTTTTTAACGCACATCCCGTCCATATCCATCGCCGTTTGCCAGAATACGAAGCGTTACTAAAATTCCTGCAGGCGCAGCCCGACGTTGTTTTTCTAAACAACAGTACCGCAGTCGTCGCGTTGGTAATTTAAGGCGTTATTTCTGGCTGTGGCAGTTTTTTTAGGGTTCCTTTTTCGATTTTCAGCGTTGAATTGCCGTAATGCTCTAGCCCCACAAGGATATAGTTGGTGTCAGGCAATGTCTTAATGCGTTTGATAAAATACCGTGTATCGCGATCAGCTAAAACAGTTCCACCCAGCCGCTCCGCAGTATTTTTTTCGGCACCCGAATGGAGTTCATGGAAATTTGCGTTATATTGGGTGAGGAATAGTTCCACGTAACCGGATCCGCTGAGGCTAAAAGCAATTGTATATTCGGTGTCCGGCTCTACCACGATCAGCGTGTTATTCTTCGGTAAGTCCGCTGTGGTCCCCGTTCGCAGAAGGGTAGAAAAGTCACGCTGCCACAGACGAAATGGCCTTTTTGATAAAGAAGATTGCGTAATATCAAATGGGTTCCTATCGACAATGATACGGTAAAGCGGCTTTCGTCCACCGAGAATCCATTGATGAATGACGATCCAGGGCATCTCTGTCAGTTGAACTGGTTCGGCAGTTGCCGAGACGGGTTGCGCTTGCAGCCGGTACACTTGGTACCCGCCCGCGGCACTCATCAGCTGCGAAAGTGCCGGGTCCGCAAGTATGTTCTGCATTACGGAGTTATAGACAGCGGGTAGGGGGTAATCCGGCAGATACACATAATCTATGCCAAGATTTTTAAGCAGTGTCCATGCAGTCTGCGGATCCTTCTCTTCGTAGAACGGCACCAAGCGAGGATCGAGAAAACTCATCATCCGACGCTGCGAATAATACATATCTGACGGACGAAAGGACAAGACTACCGATTCCTTGTGTGTTTCATTCCGCAGATAATGAATGGTGGGGTAGCCGCCCCGAGCTAATAATGCTGTTGACGTTCCCACCTTTCTGAACTTCTCGAACGTCATTCCATGCTCTTCGGCACAATAGAACAGGAATACAGGCAGGTGAAGGGCAAGCAACGTAAAGCTCACTGTAGTAAATAATACGCCGGTGACTCTTCTGCCCGACCAGCGTTCACCCTGCTGCAACAAAACATTCAGATACCAGCCGCATGTCAACGCAACAAAGGGCATGATGACCAGCATATACCGTTCATTTCGGATCATCAGGTCTATACCCAGAAGAACAGAGAGGGATACACCGGCCAGATATGCAAGAACTATACCCGTACTTACCCAGGGCAATAATGCTTCGGCACTCGGGCAGCCGTTCATCAAGGTTCGCCGCATCTTGTCCAGGCGCATGAATCGTAAGAAATAATAAATAGCGGCGAAGCTCATCAACCAGAATAAAGCGCTGAAGGCCACCGGTGCAAACCACCCTTTGAAAACCCCGTACTGGATGACGGCCGTGACGCTATCGATGCCACGATTGATGCTAAAATAGGATGGCCAATCCAGTACCTTCAGGTCGAATACGATGGGGTTGTCGCTAATAAGTGCGCCCAGTATTTCGAGGTTGCGCAGGTACGGCCAGATGGCAATGGGCAATCCAATCAGCAGAAGTCCGGCATAGAGCGTAAGTATTCGCCGCCAGGACCTGAGACCCTCTACCAAAACCAATCCAGCGATCGCCAGCGGCAGGAAAAGAATCGCCTGCGAATGCGTCCATAATGCTAGGCCGGTGATACCGCCAAGCCATATGCCCTTCCTGAGCGCACTCCCTTGCAGGCCGACAATCGCCGCAATCATCATGGTGAAGCCATGCACGGGCAGCATATCGATCACCGATGAGCCAGCTCCCAAAAAATAAAGGGGGGTCGTTAACAGCGTAATACCAGCGAAAAGTCCTGTGCGGCGATTCACCAGATTTCCCAAGGCGAAGAGAATCCCGACCGTACACAGGGCAAACCACGGGCTTATAAAACGCATCAACCCGGGCATGTCGGCATGGTTCTGCATCAGTTCAGTCGCGTAGATCAGCGCGACATAGAGTGGTGGATGTGTCCAAGGCGCATAGAACCCTGAAGCATGCGCCTGCGGATTGACCAGTGGGTAATTATCTAGCGTGCGCGTATCGAACAGAGCGCGCGCTACTGTGGCATATTCCAGCGGGTCGTTTTGGGTCAACGGATAGAAGAAGCTATTGAAAAGCAGGCCAACAATAAAGAGGGCAAGAATCAGCAAGGCGACCTTATCCCACACTGCAAAGGCCGGTGATAAGAAACGCTCGCGATTACGCGGCAGCCAAAAACTAATCATATTGGCGATACCCAATCCGCTATAAATCAGCGCCTGATGCGTTCCATGGCTGGCGCCATCACTGACCATCAGCGCGGCGATGGTCAAGAATCCGAGTAAAAATGGTGCCAGCGCGACGCCAAAGAAGAAGGGTAACCCAGATCGGATAGCTGCTTGCGACCAAGCCATCGCATACGAAAAGCGCAGCATGGTATGGCTGGAAAGCACCACGGCAATGAGCAGCCAAATCCACGGCACCAATGAGGGTTCAATCACAGTATCTCCGCATATAAGAGTGAACGTGTGTAAGCTTGGAGCGGAAAGTCTGTCAAGTCGCGCACGTTACACAGCTTATACCAACCCATTCGTAAGACGCAATTTGATTAGGTCCCGCTAGCTTTTACTTGTTCGGTCTATGATAGTTTATTGCTTCCCACAGCCCGCTAAACCTTGAGCATTTGGGATGAAGACCTTTTGTGCTGGGGGCTGGTACTGCAGTGCGCTGTGCGGTCGCACCTCGTTGTAATGGCAACGCCATTGTTCGATAAGGGGCCTAGACTCCACCAATGTACAGAAGATCTCGCCGTTCAGCAACTAATCCCGTAAGCTACCGTTGAACCGGTCCTTGAAGCCATTCTCCCATGGGCTACCGGGAGTAATATACGCCCACCTGCGCCAACCATTGCCAGACCTCTGTTGCAGTAAACTCAGCACCATTGTCGCTGCGGATATAAACTAGTGGAATTCCACAATGGGCGTGGCGATACGATTAGATGCGTAATCTTTTTAGTTCATAATTCGGAGTTGTGAAGCCACCAAGGATCATGAGTGGGCAATGATGAAGCAACGCACTGCAGCACGGCAGTAAGCGTTGATTTCACGGGATGTAGGCGCGGGCGAAAGGCGCATGCTGCGCCGAAAAATCATATCGCTGCCTTTAAACATGGCGCAGAACATATCCGTTGCGATTTTTGGGTTGGGCACGGTTAGATCGCCTTGAATATGCCAATGCCTTAGCAAATTGGCGATCAAGGCTTTGGTGCGTCCGGGTCCGGCATTGTAAAAAAGTTGGATCAGATGCGGCTGGCTTTCAGCCTCGGCCATAAGGAGGCGCTCCATGGCGATGACGTCGTCGCTCAGGAGCAATTGCATTAATCCACGGGCAATAAGCTCCAGCGCTTGCTCCATGGGTCTTTGCAAAAGGCCAGTAAATAGGAATTCCGGAAAATAATGCTGGCATTTGGCTTCGATAACGGCGGTAAATAGGGCCTCTTTGTTTTCAAACCGCGAATACAATGTCAGTTTGGAAATGCCTAAGTTACGGGCGATGTGATCCATGGTAGTGGCGTGCAGGCCTTGGGCCATGAACAGTTGTGCCGCCGTGCGAATAATCGCGTCGTACGTGGCGGCATTAATGGGGCGCCCACGTTGGCGAGCGGAGGAAGATCGCTTTTTTTTCATATTATTGGTACTTGTAAGTATCGTAAATACGATTTATTGTACTCAACAGTTTAATAAATGCCAGAGGAATATGCGGCGCGTTGCGATCAAAATGCTTTTGGGTGACCGCGCCAAATACCTGGGGTTGGTGTTTGGTGTAACCTTCGCTACGTTGCTGATGGCGCAGCAAGTCTCGATCTTCACGGGTCTCATGTCGCGCACGGCCGGCAGTATCTTTGCCGTCACTGAAGCCGATATCTGGGTCATGGACCAGCGCGTGCGCTACATAGAAGAAGTTGAGCCCATGCGCGATATCGAGCTGAGCCGCGTGCGCGCCGTGCCCGGCGTGCAATGGGCTGTACCGTTCTATAAGGGTCTGGCCACCATTCGCATGCCGGACGGCCTGACTCAGCAGGTGCAGTTGCTGGGGATCGATGACGTGAGCCTGGTGGGCGTTTGCACTGACATGGTGCTCGGCGACGCCGCCACCATTCAGCAACCGCAAAGCGCAATGATGGATCTGAACGGCTATGCTTTCACGTGGCCGGGCGAGGAACCAATCACCGGCAAATACGTCGAGTTGAACGATCGCCGCCTTATGATTAACGCCATTTGCGATGCTCGGCCTAACTTCTTCACGTTTCCCATGATCTATGTTTCTTATGGCACCGCGATGGAGATCACCCCGCCCGTGCGCAATAAACTGCCTTTCATTTTAGTGAAAGCGGCCCCCGGCGAATCGATCACTGCGCTGACACAACGTATTCACGAAGCCACCAACCTTCAGGCACTGAGCCGTCATGATTTTGCCTGGCGTAGCATCAATTACATTTTGGAACGCACCGGCATTCCGATCAATTTTGGTATTACGATCGTTCTGAGTGTAGTAATTGGCATCGCCATCACCGCGCAGACCTTCAATATTTTTGTGGTCGAAAATCTGCGCCAGTTCGCCGCGATGAAAGCCATCGGCGTTACTAATCGGCAGCTCTTTAGCATCGTGCTCACGCAGGCGGGCATTGTGGGCATTACCGGTTACGGGCTGGGTATTGGTTTCACCGCAGTGTTCTTCGCCGCAACGGCGGACTCCCCGGCATTGAAGGGTTTCATTCTGCATTGGCAAGTCATGGTAGGCGCGGCGGTAGCTATCGCCATGATCATCCTGCTGTCCATTTTGTTCAGCCTGCGGAGGGTGTTCACCATCGACCCTGCGCTTGTGTTCAGGGGTTGATATGATTGCCGTACAGGTCGCAGGAGTCAGCAAAGATTTCCCCATCGGCGATGAGACGGTCCGTGTGCTGCATGGCATCGACATCCAGATTCGCATGGGTGAATTGACCATGCTAGTCGGTCCCTCTGGCTGCGGCAAGACCACCCTGATCTCCATCATGAGTGGTATTCTCTCTGCCTCTGAAGGCGAGGTGACGTTGTTGTCCCAGCCCCTGGCCGCCTTACGAGGCGCGCAAAAAGTTGAATTCCGACGTAAGTATATTGGCTTCATTTTCCAGCAATATAATCTGCTGCCTTCGCTCACGGCGGCCGAGAATGCGGCGATGCCATTACTTGCCGCATGCATCCCTCACGCGCAAGCGGTGGAGCGAGCCCGCGCCGTCTTGGCACGCATCGGGATGGAAGATCAGGTCGATAAATTACCACGGCAGCTTTCTGGCGGACAGCAGCAACGTGTCGCTATCGCCCGCGCCCTTGTGCACGATCCTAAACTGATCGTGTGCGACGAGCCGACCGCCGCATTGGATGCCAAAGCCGGGCAAGCGGTCATGCAGATTCTGCGTGACATTGCCAATGAGCCGCAGCGCGCCGTGCTGATTGTGACGCACGACAACCGTATTTATCACTACGCCGATCGTATTCTGGAGATGAGTGATGGGCGAATCATCGGCGATACGACGCCCGAACATTTCATGCACAAGGAGTAACGAATGCGCGTACTACATGGTTGGAAACTACCCCTTTTGGGCATTGCCGGGCTGGTGTTCGCCGTGGTCTCCGTGTCCATACGTTCTGAACCGGAGCCAAGCGCGCCAATTGCGCCGCCGCCGCAAGCAAGTATTGCCACCGAGATTGTCGGCATCGGTGTCGTCGAGCCGAAAAGTGAAACCATCGCCATTGGTGTAGAACTGCCCGGTGTAGTACGCCGCGTCTACATCAAGGTCGGGGATCGCGTGCGTTACGGCACGCCGCTCTTCAGTCTGGATCAGCGCGCCGTCGATGCTGAGATCATCCGCTTGGAAGCCGCTCTGGCCGCCCGCCAGGTACAGACGGCCGATGCCGCCGCGCAGTACGCACTCATCGCCAGCGTGCAAGACAAGCGCGCCGTCTCACGCGATGAGGTAAACCAGCGCCGTTTCGCCCGCGACCTCGCCAGCGCGAACGCGAAAGAAATTCGTGCCCAACTGACCGAAGCACGCATTACCAAGGCACGGCTGGTTGTCAAAGCCCCCATTGATGGAGAAGTGCTGCGGGTCAATGTGCGCCCCGGCGAATACGCCAACGCCGGCAATTTATCCGAACCGCTCATGCGCATGGGTGATACCAGCCACCTCTACGTTCGCGTTGAGGTGGATGAAGAATTCGCTCCGCATATTCAGGCGACCCAACGCGCGCAAGCGATGGCACGCGGCGCTACTACCAAACGGATACCTTTGGAATTCGTGAGGATCGAGCCGCTTGTTCTGCCCAAACAGAACCTTGCCGTCGCCGGGCAGCGCGTCGACACACGCGTGTTGCAAGTCATCTACGCCTTGCCGAAAGACCAGAAAGGCAGCTATGTCGGACAGCAGATGGATGTATTCATCGGCGGCGAAGCCAATGCCGAACCCTCATCAAGCCCTACTGCGGAGCCATCGGAATGATTCCCCCTTTGTACCGTGGGTTCCTACTCATTGCCATACTATACCTCAGTGCTTGCACGGGTGCCGACCGCTGGTTCGCACCCCCCGAGAACCTCACTAGAACCGTTGAACTTACGGAAGGTCAGCAATGGTGGCGGCAGTTCGACGACCCGTTGATGAACGACTTGACGACACAGCTTTGGGCACAAAATCTTGAATTACAGATCGCACAAACCCGTATTGACGAGGCGCGCGGATTGCTACGCCAGCAGCGCGGGGGCTGGTTCCCCTCCGTGGATGCCACGGGCAGTACCAGCCGCGCCAATGACGGGTTCGGCCAAGTCAAGCCGGCAAGCATTCTGCAAGGAGGCTTTGATGCCAGTTGGGAACTGGATGCGTTCGGCCGCATGAGCGCCGGGGTTGATGCGGCGCAGGCGCGCTTTGTCGCACGCGAGGCAACGGCGCTGGAAGTCCAGCAATCCGTGTTAGCGGAGTTGCTAAGCAGCATCGTTCGCTGGCGGCAAGCCCAGGAGCGTACGGAGGTTAGCAAGGCGCTCAGTAGCACCCAGCGCGAGGAAGTCCGGCTGCTGGAGTTACGCCACAAAGCGGGTTTAACCGATGCCAGCGCATTAGCACGCGCGCGGGCGCAACTGTTGGAAATATCGGCGGAAATTCCATTAGCGCAGGCGCGTATGCGGCAGGCGCAGGCGCAGATAGAACGTTTGTTGGGCTTGAAGGATGGTGCACTTACCGAGCGTCTGACAGCCACATCGCGACATACGATTGCCATTCCGAGGCCCGCGCAGATTCAACAAATTTCTTTGGAAAGCGTGGCCGAACGGCCCGACATGCGTGCCGCACGCGCCGAATTATTGGCCGCCCAGGCGGATTTGAAAGCAGCAGAGGCGGCGTTATGGCCACGCATCAGTCTCAGTGGTTTCTTCGGTGCGCGCGATGTCAGTGTCGCGCTGCCGCTAGCCGATAATCCTATCTGGTCGCTGGCGAGCAGTATCACTGTGCCGCTACTGAATTTCGGCACGCTGCGCGGTGCCGTGGATACGAGCAATGCCCGTGCGCATTCGGCCATGTTGCAATATGAGAATAGCGCGCAGCGCG
>Ga0214921_10004597_pt1 | contig 20184 bp, 20 predicted proteins | sample LL1505_MetaG_FD_177992 | JGI IMG/M metagenome (GOLD analysis project Ga0214921, IMG submission 177992) | Freshwater microbial communities from Lake Lanier, Atlanta, Georgia, United States - LL-1505 | ecosystem: Environmental > Aquatic > Freshwater > Lake | place: USA: Georgia | collected...
ATGTTTTTATTTAAATAAAAATAGTTTACATGTTTTTATTTAAATAAAAATAGTTTACATGTTTTTATTTAAATAAAAATAGTTTACATGTTTTTATTTAAATAAAAATAGTTTACATGTTTTTATTTAAATAAAAATAGTTTACATGTTTTTATTCTAAATAAAAATAGCAGGATTCTTTGATAATTTACTCCAACAAATTTTCTTCTGATTTTCCTCAAGTAGATCAATAGCTGCAGGATTTTTAGATAATTCTCTCCAAAATGAATTGAATGAACTATTTAAATCACATGTATCAATATTATCTAGAAATAGTTGATAATAATTTGGATTCCCAGCAATAAGTGTCCAATTTATTTTATCTAAATTTTTTTTTAATAATTCAACACCATTATCATTAAAACATAGTGCATACCAATTTATTTTATCTTGATTACTTTCTAAAAGGTGTATTGCATTTGGATTACTAGATAATGAATACCAATCAACAAACTCTATATATTTTTCAATTAGGTGTATAGCATTAGGATTTGTAGATAAAACTTCCCAATTAATTTTATATTTATATTGTTCTAAAAGGTTTATAGCATTTTTATTACCAGATAAATTTTTCCAGTTAATCATATCAAAATTTTTCATTAAAAGGTGAATAGCATTAGGATTTTTTGATAATTGATCCCAATTAATTTCAGCTATATTTTTTTCTAATATTGAAATTGCATTTGGATTAGCAGATAAATAATACCAATTAATTTTATCAAAATTTTCTTCTAATTCTAAAAGATGTATTGCATTTGGATTACTAGAAAGATAATCCCAATCAAGACGATCGATATTTATCCAAGATTTTAATCTTGTAGCCATTTTATTTTTTATATATAATTTTTTAATTATTAATAAAGAATAAATTTTTCACTTTTTTTATCTTAATCTAATTTATAGACTGTCTACTGAATAATAAGATATTAGTTTTATTGCAGATAAAATTATTTTTTATTATCTTTTTTTATATTATCTTTTTAATATTATCTTTTTTTATAGATGATTGATTAGGATGAATATAAGTCTCATAAAATTATTATAATAGTCAAAATATTTAAATAAAAAAATCAAGTATTTAATACCATTATATAAAATTCTTTCTTATGTCATAAATTAATCTTCAAGATGCGCTAGTGCAGTAACTGCTTTATCATGTTCTGGATTAATCTGTATTGCACGTTTTAAATATGCCATCGCGCCCATAACAAATGAATTTCCCAGCATGGCAATGGCTAAATTGTAGAAGGCATCAGCATTAGTTGGTTCAAACTTAATCACAGTGCGGAAACATTCAATAGAATCACTGAACTTTTTAAGTTTTAACCAACAAATTCCAAGATTGAAGTGCGCCTTAGCATGATCAGGTTGAAGTTTAATAGCCTTTTCATATGACTGAATTGCTCCATCAATATTTCCACGCGACGACTTGATAAAACCAAGGTTAACTAATGAGCTTGGATGAGTTTCTGCTTTACTGAACCAGCTTTCAGCTATATCTAAATTACTATTGATGTGAAACATGCCTACCATAAACTGTGCCTCAGGTTGACCTTGGGCTGCAACAACTGTCCAATCCTCAAGTAGAGATGTATCATTGAAAATTTCTCCCTTTGATTCCGCTACAATCTTTGTATAGTAACGGCGATAACAGTCTGCATGAGCCTTTTCAGTATTTGGCAAATCTGAGCGACAGAGTGGACATTTGAGGCTAACTCCATGTGCATGGATACCATTGATACATGAGACGTGGAATTTATGACCACATGGAAGAACACATACTTCAGTATCAACTGCAGAAAGGCAAATTACACAAACCACATTCTCTGCACCGACTTGTTCTTTAAATTTGTCAGGAATTTCAGGTTTCCGATCAACAAAAGGAACACATAGTTTAGAATGCATTCCAATTGTCCAATGCTGCTTTTGACAATTCCGGCTACAATACTGTACAAGCCTGCATCGACCACATGCAAGAAGTGGAACATTAAATGCCGAACAATTTGTACATTCGATTTGTATTTTTAGCTTTTTACTCATATTGTTTTCACTAATTTGTAGTAAAAATATAAGGTTATTAAAATTATATAATATATTATTTTCAATTTTTATATAAAAATTGAAAATAATAATAATAAAGGTTAAATACACTAATATACAAAATCCTAAACAAATGGATCCCTACAGTCTAACAGATAAAACTCAACTAGTTTATATATTAACATTAGTAAAAGAGTATAAAAAAATCATCATCAAATTTTTTGAGAATACTAATCATGAATTAGATAATGCTAAATCTAAAAAGTTATCTAAAAAAGAATTAGATTTATATTTTTCAAATTATAGGAAAGATAAATTTCTTAAAGAAATTTACCTTAGATGTTTTAATATTTTTATAATTTATGGAGATGCATATATAAATAATGAACATTATGATTTTGATAAAACAATTGATTATTTAGATATTATTATTAGTACTCATGAATCAACAGTTAAAATCAACGACCGTGGAGAATCTAATGCCAAAGACCATTTTAGTGAAAATGGAATAAATTTAGTTGAATCTTTTGATTTTTCAATACCAAATTTACTTTAAAATTTAAATTCTTTATCAACTTTTGAAGCCCATTCAAATCTTTTAATTAATGGTTTAGTAAATAATTTATCAGGTGGAATATCAAATCTTTTTATAAATGCAAATATAATTCTAGGATCAATGTAATTATTTTTAGATGTACCTAATGATACATTTTTCATTTTTACTTTCGTATCTTTTTTTAATTTTAAAGATTTTATTTTAATACTAACTTTATTAACCTTATCATTTGATTTCTTAGCTTGATAAATTTTCTTTTTTTTTAATAATTCTTTTATTTGATTATCTAATTTATCTAATGTACTATCTAAATTAGTATTAATATTTTTCTGATGATTGCAAAGTAATGCAACAGCAGTATTAGCTTGATTAAACATGGCAATTAAATAATTTAAACGTTCATTTGAATCAATATTAGACATTTTATCTTCTTTTATCTTATCTATTTCTTTTTGAAATAATAAACTAGCATTATATGTTCTCCATACTTTTGCAGTTAATCCTTTCATTATTGAACTTAAATAATCATTTAATGTAGAAGCATTAATTAAATCAAATAAATTATCTTTCTTTGATTTTGATTTAGAAAATTCTTCTAAATTTTTATAAACATTTGAATGAACATTAATTTTACGACAAAATCTTACTGAATCTTTTCCTAAAAAATCTAATTTTATAAGATTCCCATCTAGTAATGTTATATGTTCTACTCGTAGTGATGTTACACCTACTGTATCAGCTTCTTCTTTTGTATCTTTATTACCACCTACACGCAATGATAAATTATCTATAAAATATAACGCAGTAGCTAATTGTCGATTTTTCTGATTTTCGTCTAACAATTGTCTTTCATAATCTTCCCTTATAGTTGAAGCTTTCTTTTTTAATTGTCTTGCTAAATCAAATTTAGACTCATCTGATTTAGATTTAAAAAAAGAATCTAAACTCGTAAATACATATTTATTTTTACCTGTTATTTCTTCTTTCCATGATGCTAACCAAATAACTGATTGATCATGAATTATTTCTTTCCATTTATGATCCTTAATAATAGGTATTGATGCATCTTTTGATAGATTAATAATAATATCCTCAGGTGTAATTCTTTTTTTTATTCTACCAATTTTAGGATGTGAGCCTCTACCTAAAAATATACCAGGTGGTTCTATTTTAAAATTACCTACTTGTTGTTGTACTCCATCAATAATACAAAATTTATATGGTTCATCTATTTCTTCTTGGATTTTTTTAATTTTTTCTTTTTCTTCTTTTGACATAGACGCTTTAATTTCTTTTTCCCTAATTAAATAATTTTTAATTAATGTGAAATCTATATCATCAAGGGTGTTAATATTAAGATTACTTGGTAAGGTTGGTTTAAAGTCTTTCCAGAAATTTTTTTTAAATAAATTATTATTCATATAATCAGTATTGATAAATTTTGCAAACATAGTTGCATATTCTTCAGCCTGTTCTGGTAATATTACTTCTTTATTATGAATAATTACTGGAATTTTATGTTGTTTATAAGGTGGTGGAAACATTGGACCATTATGTTTTAATACTGTCCATTGTGGTTTACCACCGCCAAACATAATATTAAATTCCCAATGAATAGAATTACAACATTTATTATGTATATTACAATTAAATGAACATTTCATATTATAATAAATGATATAATAAATTTATTGGAAAATAATTATTTTAATTATTTATTTCCTATTAAATTATAATGGTTAAAATAGAAATATTAATATTATATATAGTTTTTTTACTAATTATAATATATATTATAAGAATGCCCAATATAGAAATTAAAAATTTGTCTAAATACGATACTAAAATTTATACTAATATTCCGATAATTGTAATTTGTTGGAATAATTATTATTTTGTTAAAAATTTTGTTGATCAACTTAAAAAATATAATCAGCCTATAATATTATTAGATAATAATAGTAATTATCAACCATTACTAGATTATTATAAACAAATAAAAATAGAACTTGGTGATAAAATAAGTATAATTTTATTAAGTAAAAATTATGGTCATAAAGTTTATTTAATTTTAAAAGATCAACTACCTGATATTTATTTATTAAGTGATCCAGATTTACAATTTCATAAAAATATGCCTATAAATTTTGCCGAAACATTTTTAAATATTTCTAATAAATATAAATCATATAAAGTAGGTAGTGCTTTAGATTTAAGTGATAAAGAAAAGTTTGTTCAATGTAAAAATTATACGGGTGGAAAATCAATATATGATTGGGAAATTCAATTTTGGAATAATAAAATACAAGATGATTATGAAATGTATTATGCTGATATAGATACTACATTTTGTTTAATTAATAATAATTACGCTAGTGATAATACTTATAAAGCAATAAGAATAGCAGGTGTATACACTGTTAAACATTTACCATGGTATGATAATTATATTAAATTAAATGTTACACAAGATGAAATAGATAATTGGAAGAAAAATAATAAATCATCTAGCATTTTATTTACTTGTTTAAAATTATAAATTGCTTTTTAAATATTTTACAGTTAATACTTTCAAATTGATTTGTATTTGAATTAAAACATAATATTAAACAACTATCATTTTTATTAGTACAATTACAATCAATAATATCTTCATCTTCATTATCACTATTTTCTGGACTATAATAATTTGTATCCGATAAAGGTGAATCTATACTCATTATAATTACTTATAAATAAAATTTTTCAATAATTCCTTGATGTTTCAGTATATTGGCGAGCTAATGGTGGTGGTTCTTGTTGATATCCAGCACGATGAAAACCAATAGGATTTGCAGGTGGAGGTAATCCATAATCAATTGCAGGGTGATTACTTAATTTATTATAAATTTTATACTGAATCATCTGCATATAATTATAAGACATTAGATCAATTCCCTCAAGAGTTGTATCAAATTTAAACATTTTTAGAATTGGAGAATCAATTAAATAAGTTACTAATTTTTGAGAATTTGCATACATAAATTGTGTAAATTCTTCTTTGGATTTTAATAGTTCAAGCATATTTAAATATAATATAGAATCAACCATAGTTTGTAATTGTAATTGATTAATTGTACAATTATAAACATCATCTTTATTTTTAATTAATTTAAATTTAGTATCATTAGTAGATTCTGTAATATTAATATCATCTGGAGATGAATGAGAAAGTAAAAGCATAAAGCTAACACATGAAAATGTGAAGGTTGTTGCCAAATGAATTCTATTACCTGTACGAATACTTGCACATAACTGATTTTTAACTGGAATAAAATATTCTCTTACAATTTCAACATTAGTACCAAAACTCATAAAAGTTTGAAAATCTGGCTTTGAACCAGATACAATAGATCCTGCAATAAATTCTACAACTGATGGAATAATTTTTTGAATATTAGTTTGATATACTTCTTTAAAAATACTTTTCAAATCAGTATATTTAGAAATCTCATCATAAATTGTATCAACAATAAATAGGATTACTTTTGAAAGATCATATTTTGATTTAAACATTTCTAAATCATTGTTAACAATATATTTTTTCTGTTCATCTAAATATCTACTAGTAAGCCCTGAATAAGATGTTACAATTAGAAATTGTTGGCCATGTGTTATAATAGGAAGTACAATATCTGATAAAAGCACACGTGGTTCAATTTCATTTTCAATAGTCCCTGAATTATTATTAATACGATTTTGATTATATCTGGTATTAGTAAATCCAGCTTGATCATAAATTGTATAGAACTTTGGAAGTACTGGTGCTTTCATAAAGTATTCTTTAAATGATCTATCTACTGTTCTATCTAATGTAATATGATTTTCTTGGTAGTCGCATAATGGAGGACAAATAATACTATTTGGGAGAGGTTGAGTTACATTAATTTCACCTCCTAATAATGTATGAGTAGGTGTAGAATGGATAATTTTTAAATTTAGTTCAACTTTGGACATTAATATAATTACTATTTGAATTCAATTATATTTTAAATCAATTTTTTTTAAAAGTAAAAAAAACATGTAAACAATTTTTTTTACTTTAAAAAACACATGTAAACAATTTTTTTTAGTTTAAAAAAAACATGTAAACAATTTTTTTTACTTTAAAAAACACATGTAAACAATTTTTTTTAGTTTAAAAAAAACATGTAAATAATTTTTTAAAAAGTAAAAATTATTTTCTACCAAATTTTACTAATTTTATAACAGGTTTAATTACAATATCAACATTTTCAAGTTTTTCTTTTTCTTCTATTTTTTTATTTTCTTCAATCAAATAATTTTTATATTGTTCATCAAATGGTATCATTCCTTGTTCAGTATAATGAATTAATCTTGATTTTGATAAATTATTAATTTTATCTTCTAAAGATGAAATTATTAATTTTGTATCATTTTTCTTTTTATTTATAACCTTCCAAGTTGTATCCTTTTCTTGATCTTTAATACTATTTAATTTTTCATATAGAATTTCTATTTGATCTTTAATTTCTTTATTTGATTGACAAGAACACCTTCCTGACAAAAAATCTTCTTTACAAATTAATTCATTATTTGAATGAACACCTTCTTTACAATTAATACCAGTAGCAATACAAACATCCCATAAAGTTACTTGAATATTTTTACTAATTGATTCATTAAATTTTTCTTGCATTAAACATTTTCTAGTTAGCCTTTCAAATGACCAAGCAATATCTTCCATTTTATCAGAAATATTGAATTGTGGAATATTATTAATTGAAGAAAACCCTTCAATAGTTTCACCATCAATATTTATTTGTTTAATAAGTTTACGATAATAACAGGCCAAATATCTCCACAATTGAATTAATTCAATAAAATTATATTTTGTTAAATCATTTGTTTTTTCTTTATGATCAACTGATTTTATTTTTATTTTATCATTTTCAATTGTAGTTTTAATTTCTAAATATAATTTAACCCAGTCAATAGAATCTTTCTTAAGTTGATTAAATTTATAAATTGAAGGTAATGCTTTAATATAATTTTCATCATGAGCACCTCTACAATCTTCTGGTTTTATTCTACATTCTCTAATTAAACAACCATTTGTTTCTTTAAAAATATTTCTACCATGAATAGAAATAAGATGCTGACAGTATTTATTCCTACACCAAAAATTTTGTTTATTAGTAATTGTTTCCATTAAATAATTTAAATTAAAATTAATTATTATTTATTTCAACTTTTTATAAAAGTATGTTTATAATAGACTTATATAATAGGGAAAAATAAAAATTTAAATAATTCATTATATTTTATTAAGCTATAATATTAAGAATAATAGTATAAATAATATATAATATATTATAATGAAATTTATAATAATGAAATTACTAATTTTATTATTATTATTATTTTTAATAATATATAGATCTAATAATTATTTTGAATGGAATAAGTGTAATATTCAAAATCAAACTAAATTAACTGATACATTTAATAAATATGGATTAATTATTATTCCTGAATTATTAAATTCTAATGAAACTAATAACTTATTAAATATAGTTTTAAATAAAGAAAAAAATTTTCATGAAAGTGAAAATTTTGAAATTAGATCATTTTATAAAAGGAAAAATATTACAATACCATTTAATGATTGTAAAAAATATATTGTGAAGATATATAAACAAAATAAATATTTTATAGATAAATTAACACCAAATGCAAAAATAGTTGAATGTGCCGCTTTAATTACAGAACCTGGATGTTATCCACAAGGTTGGCATACTGATACTTATTTAGATAAAATAAATCCTGATAAATATGCTAATTTAATTTCATTTGGCATTGCATTAGATGATATAGATGAAACATTAGGTCCATTGGAAGGAATCTTAAAAACTAATAATTTAAAAACTAATGAAATAGATAATATATTAAATAATAATAATTTATTAAATAAATATGATGAAAATTATTATCATAAAGATTGTATTTATATTGAAAATGATATTAAAAGAGGTTTGTGTAATAGTGCATTATTTGAAATAACTAAATTAAATAAAAATTTTAAACATGTTAAAACAACTTGTAAAAAAGGCTCATTAATTATATGGTCATCAAAAGTTTTTCATAGAGGAGGGCAAAATTATGGATATAAAAATAGACCAATATTTTATTTTACATTAGTAGGTGATAATGGTGAAAATCCTATGCATTATTCAATTAATATGGATAATAATAAAGAAATTTTTATCAAGTCACTAATTTAGAAAAAGTTATTTTATAAGTATTAATGTATAATAAAATATTTTAATGTTTTATAAAGAATTATCATTAAATAATAAAACATAATAGTATGTTTTATATTTTACAACATAATAGTATATAATTTTATATTTCTATATTAATTAATATTTTCATTATTATTAGATGTAATAATCTTTTATATTTTTATTAGATATGTTTACATTTGTTAAATCTATTTTATATATAATATCCTATAAAATAGTTATTATACATATTATATAAAAATCTATGGCGGAATTTATAAGACATATAACTTATTTATTTAAATATGTTGTATATTTTACACCTTTACACATTTAAAACGCCTAGTTCAAAATATTTAGTATAAATACTAAGTGTATTTTTTAGTTATTATAAGAACTATATATCTTGTTTGTAAAATATAAATAGAGCGATTAAATAAAGTAATAAAAATATATTATGTTGTTAAATTTTTATAATTTTTTTTTAAATTAATATATTTATATTTATATTTATAATAAAGTTTATGAAACTGTTCATCATCATTTAATTCTGCATGTTTACTAATTTCAATATCGAATTTTTTTTTATCAATAACAGATAACAATATTTGTTTTTTTATTATTTCTTTCCTTGAAAGATATTGCACAGTAACTTCTTTAATAAATTTTTCAGATCTAATTAGCTTATTAAAAGTATCAATATTTTTACTTTCAATTCTTAAAGGTAATATTAAATCTTTATCTTCATATATATTATTAGTACTACTTATTTTATCAAAAAATACAGGTCTATAATAACATACATTGATAACAGATATTGGTAGCGGAATGAATTTAAATAGGGTTGGATTAAGGAAGATAATAGATAAATCAATAGAAGGAAAAGTTAATGAGGTAGTTATTGTCCATAAAGATAGATTGTGTAGATTTGGTTTTGACTTAATTGAAGATTTAATAAAAAAATATTCAAATGGAAATTTAGTAATAATAGGATCAACTAAAGATAAAGAACCTAAAGAAGAATTAGTAGATGATGTATTACAGATAATGAATATATTTGTAGCTAAGATAAATGGGATGAGAAAATATGAAAAGAATAAAAAAAGTTGATATTAATTAAATATGTAAAGAAATATTAACTTTTAAACTACTAGTAGACAACCCTTTTTTGAACTTAAACATGTAGAGAATATATTAATAATAAATCTTTCGATATTTGTTTTTATAATTTTAAACATTTTTAAATCATCTATATTATATTTATTAAATGCTTTTAGAATGTGATTAGGATCATTATACTTTGGTATATAATAAAATTTTAAATCGCTTAAAAAATCATAAATTAATTCCAATTTTTCTTCAAGTGAAACTTGCGATTCTTTAATATTTTTAGATAAATTATTCCAATTTTCTAATAATAAAGTGTCAAATAAATCATGATTAGAACATGAAATTATATAATTATCATCTCTATAAATAAAAGGATTAGGACTTTTTTCCATAATTGTAATAATTGTTCTATTCAATTCTTCGTAATTTGTATTATATTGATCTTTATCAGATATTTTTATATCAAAATTTTGTGTATTTTTCATTTTACAAAAAAAATAATTATTAATATTTTTTTTTTCTAACATAATAAAATCTTCATCTTTATCATCATAAATCTTTTTAATAATTACAGTATTTTCAATATTAGTATTACATATTAAAACATCAATATCATCATTATCACAACTTATATTTTCTTTATAATTTTTTAAATTAATAACTGATAATGATTTTAACAAATTTAAAAAATACTCATTTTTATTATGTTTATTAAATTTAAATCTTTTTAATAATTCTTCTACAATATATTCATAATTTCCTAATACTATTTTCCCTTTGCAATTCTTAAATATATCTTTATTAATTAAATCATTTTCATGATTTAATATTTTATTTATTTTTGATAGCATATATATATAAGAAAAAAATGATTTAATAGATAAATTATATTTATTAGTATATGATTAAAATAGAGTGTCTAATTTTAACAACACAAATTGTTCATGCTATTTTAAAATATGATCCCAATAAATTATTTAATAATCAAGTTATATATGATGATTCGTTTCCATTAAATAGAATGGAATCAATCATGTCATGTGATAATTTTGATAATTTATTAAATATTGAACCAATCCAAATTAAATTAGATTATACTGATAAAAATCAAAATAAATTTTATAAAATTATTAATGGAAGACATAGAGTTGCAAGATCAATAATTGAGGATAGATTAGAAATTAATTCAATTATTTTAATATAAAGATATATTATTATAATTAGTAATATGGCAAGTAATGTAATGTCTCAATTTAATGAAATTTTATCTTCTTTTCTAATTCAAATTGTACCAATTGTTGGAAGCACATATCATAATAACATTCAAAAAATTATAAAATATAATTGTGCATTACCTATTGAAAATTTTTTATATTATGCTATTGAATATCGTGAAAAAATTTTGGCAAGAGATGAGAGTTATTTTTGCGATGATACAGTTATAGTTAGTGCTATAGAACGTGAAGATAAATTAGATGAAGTTTATAGACTTAAAAACATTTATACTGTTCTAGATCAAACATCCAAAGATAATGTATGGGATATTTTACAAGCATTATTAATTTTAGGCGAAGATTATATTAAAATTAAATATGGTCAACAATATGAAAAAAACTGGATTTATCACCCAAAAGGAACAATATAATAAAATTGATTAATTATTATTATAAAATAATAATTAAACAATATTTAATGTATTACTTATTCATAACTATATTATTTATTATTTGTCTAATATTTCTATATTTATCTAGCAATATGGAATATCATAGATTAGATGATATAATGGATTTATTATAAATATTTTTAAATTATCATTAATGTTTTTTTAATTTAAAATTCATCAAGTCATTCATTTAAAATTATTATAAAATTTATAAACTTTTTTTTAATTCTAAATATTTATTTTTATAGTATAAATATTTTTGTTTAAAAATAAGTTCAGTATTTAAATTACTATTTCCACCATTCATTTGATATCATGATGCATGTTTTATTGATTTAGGTTTAGTAACTGAAACTGATGTAGACTCACCTCATTTATTAACAAACTTTGGCATATATATTATTATAGAAATATTTATAATTTAAATTAATTTTTTTTATAAGTTATTATATATGAATAAAAATATTTTAGTTATTTTACTTGGAATTTTCGTTATTTTAATAATAAATAATAATAAAAAAGAAAATTTTAGTCAGGTTAAATGTAGTCAATCAACTTGTTCAAATTATTGTAGATCTAAGAATTCAAACTGGTATGGTAATTTTGTATCACCCAACTCGTGTCAGTGTTATAATAATAAAAGTAGAAATAAAACTAATTACTATCCTTGTTAATTAGATTGTGTAAAATATTTTACACTTAGCAAAAATCAGTATTAAATAACTTATATAATAAAAAAATTAATTCATATTATATATGAATAAAAATACTCTAGTTATTTTACTCGGAATTTTTGTTAGTTTAATAATAAAATTATGTAATAAAAAAATAGAAAATTTTGCTCAAGGTGGTTGTCAAATAGGAGTTTGCCCAACAGCATGTGGATCAGTAAATAAAACATGGACTGGTTATTATTTAGGTAATTCCAAAAAATGTAGGTGTCAAAAAAAATCAACCGGAGGTGGTGGTAAAGATATTAGTTGTTCCTATGTAGAATATCAAAAAGGTGTTTCTACTAGTGCAAGTCAGTGTGGAATTGATACATCTAATACGACCTTAGATAGAGTTGTATGTAGTGTAGAACAAAGTTTGATTCCATATAATTTTATTACTGGTATTAAGATATAATTTAATAGGATTAAAATATAAAAAAATATTACATAAAGACATTAACACTTTTAAGATCTGTTAAAAAATCATGTGTTATATATTGACAATTATATACATTAACTTTTTTTAAACATTTAAGATGTTGAAAACACTTATCTGTTAAATTATTATGACTTATATTAAGATCTTCAACTTGTTTAATATATGTGAAAGCATCATCCGTTATTTGATAACATTTACTCATATATAATTTACTAATTCCTTCAAGATTTACCAAAGCATTATTTGTTATTTGATTACATTTATTTATATTAAGTTCTTTTATACCTTTAAGATGTATGAAAGCATCATCTTTTATAAAATTATTATTATCCATATTAAGAATTTGAATACCTTTAAGATGTACAAAACCTTCTCCTCTTATATTATTACATGAAACCATTATTAGTGTTTTAATACCTTTAAGATGGACAAACCCATCATCTGTTATATTAGTAAGACTCATATTAAGATATTGAATACCTTTAATATGTACTAAACCCTCATTTGTAATATTACTTTGTCTAATATTGAGTTTTTGAATTCCTACAATATTTATTAAAGCAGCGTTTGTTATTCTTGTACAATCACTCATATTAAGTTCTTTAATACCTTTCAAATGTTGAAAAGCAATATCTGTTATATTATGACAATAACTCATATTAAGTACTTGAATACCTTTAATATGTATAATAGCAGCATCGGTTATATTAATACAATTACTCATATCAAGTTCTTTAATACCATTTAAATGTTGAAAAGCACTATCTGTTATATTATAACAAAAATTTATATTAAGTTTTTCAATACCTTTAAGATTTAGAAAAGCATCATCAGTTATATTAATACAATTACTCATATCAAGTTCTTTAATACCTTTAAGATGTATTAAAGCAGTGTCAGATATATTATGACAATAACTCATATTAAGTACTTGAATACCTTTAAGATGTAGAAAAGCATTATTAGTTATATTAATACAATTACTCATATCAAGTTCTTTAATACCTTTAAGATGTATTAAAGCAGTGTCAAATATATTATGACAACAACTCATATCAAGTACTTGAATACCTTTAAGATATTGAAAATCTTCATCAGTAATATCATTTCTAGATCTAATATTAACATATATTGCATTTGGAAAACGTTTGCGCCAAAATTTTAATTTTACATTAATACGCTGCATACATCCTAAATAATTCTTACCAATATATAAAAATTCATTTGATACTGATGTAAAATTCATAGCGTCAGTTATTTTTAAAAACTGTAAAATATTTCCAGACAAGTCACTATTTAATTTACAAAATAAATTTCTAGGAATAATTTCTTGATTATGAAAAGACATTTTAGAATGAGATTGTAATAACTGTATTTTTAAATTATATAAATAAAATTTCAATTTTTATATAATTATTAAAAAATAATTTTAAATATCTTTCTTACATAATCTCATCGATTATTTCATCAATGTTTAAAATTATTTTTATAATAATTTTAAATATCTTTCTTTCTTACATAATCTCATCGATTATTTCATCAATGTTTAAAATTATTATAAAAATAATTTTAAATATCTTTCTTTACATAATCTCATCGATTATTTCATCAATGTTTAAAATTATTAAAAAATAATTTTAAATATCTTTCTTACATAATCTCATCGATTATTTCATCAATGTTTAAAATTATTAAAAAATAATTTTAAATATCTTTCTTACATAATCTCATCGATTATTTCATCAATATAATCAAATAATTTAACTTTAAAATTATCATCAATTAATAATGGATTCTGTACAATTATTTCATTTAAATCAGTTTCATTTTCTTTAGGAACATAAACTAACTTTACACCAGCTTTTTTAGCTCCAAATAATTTAAAATTTAAACCACCAATTTTTGTTATTTTACCAGTTAATTCAATCTCGCCAGTCATTGCAATATCATTTTTTATTGGTTTATTTAATATTCTAGATATGAATGCTGATGTAAATGCGCATCCTGCACTTGGTCCATCTTTTGGTGTAGATGTTGAAGGAGCATGAATATGAAAACCATGTTTAAAAGTAGATAAAAACTTTGATAAGTTCTTTATTTCTGGATATTTATTTAAATTAGTTTTAATATAATTTAATGCAGTAGTTAAAGAACATTGTACTGATTCTTTCATAACATTACCTTGATTTCCTGTTAATTTAATTTCATAAGATGATGTATTTGAAATTAAATTATTAAATATTTGAATTGGAATAATACCTCCTTCTGAATTATTTGTTGCATATAATCCATTAATTACACCAATTGTATTCTTACTATGAACTTTAGTAATTTCATTCTTGGGATTATTCAATATTCTAATGATTATTTCTTTTGTTATTTCTTTGAAATTATTATTTTGAAATTCATTTCTTTGATATATTTTATCTAAATTTAATGTTAAAAATATTTCTTCAATTTGTCTTTTAATAGATCTTACACCTGCTTCATTTGTATAGTTTTCAACAAGATATTCTATCAATTCATCAGATAAATTACACCATGATTCACCTTTTAAACCTATCGCTTCAACTATTTCTGGAATAACAAAATTTTTAACTATTTTTATTTTATCATTAAGACTATAAGCAGATACATTAATTTGTTTAATTCGATCTAATAATATTGGGTCTACTAATTTAGCATCATTATATGAAAAAATAATGATTACCTTATCAATAGGGAAATCAACACCTTGAAAGAATCTATCTTGAAAAGTTTTATTCATATTAGGATCAGTTAAATGAATCAATATACTAGTAATTTCATTAATTGAACCATGTTTTGAACATGCTTTATCTAATTCATCAAAATATATTATACATCTTGATTTTCCCATTTCAACCATTTTTTTTATTATTAATCCTGGTTGGGATCCTGAATATGTGTAACCATGTCCATGTAGTATTTCACCATCATTTTGACCACCTAATGTTATTTCTGCAAATGGAATACCTAATGCTTTACTAATTGATTTTGCTAATAATGTTTTACCAACACCTGGAGGACCTACTAATCCAAAACACGTTCCTTGACTAGATGGATTACTAATCCATTTACCAATTGTTTGTAATAATGCTTTCTTTGCTAATTCGTGTCCATAAGACATATTATTTAATTTATATTCAATATTAGTTAAATATTCAGTAGGGTTTTTCACTAATAAATTATCATTTGGAGATGACCATGGGAAATTTAAAATATGTTTTACAAATGTTAATTGTTTATAGTATTCATTATTTGAAGTTTTCATTTCTTCTATTTTTTCTAATGTAATTGTTTTAACATGAATTGGTATATTATTATTTATTACTAATTGTTTTTTATAATCGACATCATCAATCGATAATGATTTAAGTTTATCTAAATCAAATTTTATATTATTATGTGATTTTTTAATTTTAACTAGTAAATAATATGGTAATCGTTGGTTTAAATAATTATATATATATTGACTCCCTGTTTTCTTTTCTTTTGTTAATCCTAATAATAATCCGGCAACATCAATATTATCTGAATTACCTAGTAATAATAGAAATATATATTTAAACATTGATTGAATATCAGAATCTTTTGATATAAAATTTGTCATTATATTAATAAATGTTGAAGATGATAACTCTATAAATTTTTGATATGATTCTTCTATAAATTTAATATATTCTTTCTTACTCATAGTATATATATTGCCTAAATAATCATATCTAATAAATTTTTTTATAAAATTAGGATCTATATTTTTATTAACTATCTTTTTTAAAATATTATGCTTTTTCTTTTGAAGTATACTATAATTTAATTGACTTGTTTTTATAAAACATGATAAAGAATCATTCATAAAATAACCTTCTATTTTTAAATATTCTGTTTTTGAATCATTATTTTTTATCCATAATTCTCTATTTAATTTTAATAAATCACTTTCATTAAAAAAAGTTGGTTTTCTCCAATAATATTCTTTAGTTGAATTAGCAACATCAAAATATTTTATTTTAGTTGGAACAAATATTTTATTAATTTCATCTATTAATCTAGTTTGTTTTTCAGATAATTTAAATTTATTATTAAATATTTTTAATAATTCCTCAATTGTTTCTAATCCACATTCTGAAATTATATTTATAATATCATTTTCATAAATAATTAATGGAATATCATTTTTAAAATTATTAATAATTGGTAATAATTTGTTAAAAATAATATTATCATTTGGTTCATTTTCAAATAATTCAAGCATTTCATTTAATTTAATACTTAATTTATCATTAATATTAAGATCCTCTACAATATATTTATTATATGATAAATTTAATTTTTTAGATATTAAAAAAATATTACTCAATAAATGATTTTTATGTAAAAAATCAATAAAATTAGTTATGAATAAATAATCAATATGTTTTTGTAACTTTAATATTAAATCAGTAAGGTCTTTATATTTATATTGTAATATATATAATTTAAAATTCTTAATCCTATTAATCATTATAAATATTAAGATATAAATAAATTAATAATATTTAATTCGTTTAATAACTAAAATAAATAAGGTACCTAAATAAACTTAAAGATATTCAATTCATTTAAATAAAAATTAAACGCACTTAAAAGGATTTTAGTGTGTTTGATTTAAAAAAATATTCTTTAGTATTAATATATAATGCCACCTAAATCTGTAAAGAAAACTACCCCTCCTGCTGAAACACCAGTTGTTGAATCTCAACCAGTTGTACAACCATCTCCAGTTGTAAAAGTAGAAGCTTCTACTACTAAAACACCAGAACCAGTAAAACAAAAAGGAGGTAAAAAACAAGCTAAAGCTCCTGAACCAGCAGTAGAAGCAACACCATCTCCAGTTGTAGAATCAACACCAGCTCCTGTCGTTTCTCCTGAAGTAATTGCAGCACCAAAAGCTGCTAAATCAAACAAAAAAGGTGGTGCTAAATCTACACCAGCTGTAACTACTGACAATGAAGTATCTGCTGCACCATCTACAGATGCAGTTCCAGTAGTTAAAAAGAGGGGTGTTAAAGCTCCAAAAGCTCCTGTTGAAGGAGCCCAAGTAACTGAACAAGCAGGTGGTAAACCAAAGGCTGTTAAAAAAGTAGCAGTAAAGGCTAAAGCACCAAAGAAAACAAAAGAAACTGTACCTGGTGTTGTTGGTGAAACTGAAGTAGGTGAAGAGTCAACCGACCGTCTTATCAGATCTTTTAAAGTAAAATTACCTGACAAGGAAGAATTTGAAGGAAGATTTACTGGTTTAACTCCTTACCAAGCAGCAAACAAAGCTCTAAGCAAATATTTCCGTGAAACTGAACATCCTAAACAAGAAATCACTTTCTTAATTTGCGAATCAACACGTAAATCCAAGAAATCTGTATACACATATGTAGGAAAACGTTATCAACTTGAAGTTCCAGTTAAATATACCATTCAAGATGGTCGTGAGATTGTAAAGAACTTTAAAAATTCTCTTAAGAAAGTTAAAAAAGTAGATCTTCTTGACAAAGTTGGTGGTGAATCAGTTATTACACCTGTTACTACAACTGCATAAATATTTAAAATATTAAATTATTGTTTTATAACTATAATTTAATTTGGTATTTTTCAAATGCTTAATATATCAAAATTGTAATTTAATTTTAAGTTTATATATTTTTATTTAAAAAATTCATCTTCATTCCTTTCACTAAAGTATTTATATATATCATCTAATAATTCTTTTGGACATTTATCACTAGGAATTAATAAACCATTTTTATCATGAGTTACATGTTCATATGGATTATATTTATGAGTTACTAATATTATCCATCTTTCAAGATATTTTCTATTTTGTTTAGTACCATGAAAATAATGTCTAATAAAACCTGGAACATATCCTAATCTTAATTTTGATATTTTATTTTGATATTCAAAAATTGATCTTTTATATTCATCTGTAGTTTCAGGACTTATACTAGTTAATCCATTGCCAATCAATGCTAATGAAATATTATGATCTCCAGAACCTAATATACTTTTCTCATAAATTCCACCAGCTTTATCATATGCTTTTCTTGTCATTGCCCATGCAAAACCAGGATGCCAAAAATTTAATGATCCTGTAATATTATATTCTTTCTTTTTAGTATATTGAAAACCAAAACTTTGAAATATTCTCATAGGATCTTCGTGTTGATTCATGTCAGAACAATGAGAAAATAATTGTACAATATCACGACATCCATTTAATATTTTTAATGTATCTAAAGCCCATGATGCACTATCAAATTCAATATCAGCATCAACCCAAGCAAATGCTTTCCAATTTTTAGGAAGTAATTTTTGAACACCAACATTTATCATATTTTCTTTATGCCATAAAGGTCTAGTGTTTGTTTTTAATTGCAAATGTCTTGGATTATTTGCTTCAGTAACTTGAAATTGTTGATTATTAAATACTAATTCAACAATATATAATATCACATTTTGTTCATCTTCAAATCTTTTAATAAATTCTCTTGCTAAAATATATCTACGCGCATATTGACATGGATTAGATATTACAATAATAACATGTAGGTTTTCTTCAATTGGATCATTATTAATAATTGCTTCTTTTATTTCATTCTGAATATATTTTACATTATCTATTTCTATTCCGTTGATTACCGTCATATATTATGTATTATATAATATTCTTTAAATTAAATTAAATTATAATTTAAATTATGAAAAATATAAAAAATTTATTATTATCTAAATAATTTTGATAAATTATATATATAGTTATTAATTTTTCAAGTTTATTTATATAATCATAATTAATATCTTTTGAAAATATTATTTTAAAAATTTACATAATCATCTTTAATATTATTTAATGAAATAAATTTATAATTCGTAAAAAATCTAACTAGATATTCTGGAATAAATTAGTAGTATGAATTTATAAAAACAATATAAGTATTTCTTGATGGTATGAAAGTATTATAATTTATATTTGATAAAAATATTTTTCAAACAATATAAATTAAATTTTTCATTAACTAATACTTTATAATTATCAATTTCTGGAATAATTTTTGAATAATCTTTAATATAATAATTTATAAAATTATTTCAAATATTATCATTCAGATTTTTTTTAAAATTCTGATTGAGTACACTACGATAATAAGAATTATTCAAAATTCTGATTGAGTACACTACGATAATAAGAATTATTCAAAATTCTGATTGAGTACACTACGATAATAAGAATTATTCAAAATTCTGATTGAGTACACTACGATAATAAGAATTATTCAAAATTC